>Ga0265295_1000202_pt1 | contig 124721 bp, 107 predicted proteins | sample Munlansysbiofilm_FD_192503 | JGI IMG/M metagenome (GOLD analysis project Ga0265295, IMG submission 192503) | Leachate microbial communities from a municipal landfill in Southern Ontario, Canada - Methane capture system biofilm | ecosystem: Engineered > Solid waste > Landfill > Unclassified ...
TAAACCATGCCATTTGGTTTGAGAATAGTTTGGGCTGTTTGGGCAATTGCCCTATAGAAAACTAACGGATCATCATCGCTAACAAAAAGTGCATTTTCAGGCTCGTTATCAAGTACGTTGGGGTGCATAAATTCTTTTTCGCTATTGCGCACGTAGGGCGGATTGCTAACCACAATATCGTAGGGGGCACCCTTTAGTTCGCTTGGTATATTAAGAATATCTTGCTGAAAAAATGTAATCCTTGTGCTAGCATTCATTGAATTACCCTTTGCAAGTATTATGGCTTCAGCCGAGATATCGAGTGCAAAAACCTTTGCAGCCGGGAGTCTCTTTGCTATGGCAATGGCAATGCAGCCTGAACCTGTTCCAATATCGAGGACCGATGGGAAATCGCTATTTCTGTCAGCAAGTAACCATTCCACAAGTTCTTCGGTTTCGGGTCGGGGGATTAGAACATGTGGGTTTACCTTAAGGTTGATACCAAAAAACTCGGTTTCGCCAAGGATATATTGGATAGGCTTTTGTAACTTTAGCTCCTCTATGTAGGCATCGATTAGCGATTCCTGTGAAATGCTTAAAAGAAGGTAGGGATTAGCAAGTGCATCGTGAGCTTTAATGCCAGTTACCTTCTCAATTAAAAGGCGTACCATAGCTTGGGCTTCTGCTAAAGGGTAAATGCTTTTTAAGCTATTTACATTTTGCTTGTAATTGTTGAGAATACTTTGGGCTTGCATACATCTATTTTTACTTATTCAAAAGTATCGAAAAATTATGGAACAGCACATACAGGATAGGATTTACATGAGTCGTTGCCTTGAACTGGCCGCACATGGCGAGGGAAGAGTTGCGCCAAACCCAATGGTTGGTTCAGTTGTGGTTTACAACAATAGGATTATTGCAGAGGGATACCACAAAGAGTTTGGTACCGATCATGCGGAACGAATAGCCATTAATGCTGTATCGGATAAATCGATTCTATCGAAGTGTACCCTTTATGTTTCGTTGGAGCCATGCTCGCACCATGGTAAAACTCCTCCTTGTACCGATTTAATTATTGAATCGGGGATTAGGCGGGTGGTAATTTCAGTTCAAGATCCTAATCCACAGATACAGGGTGCAGGCATCGAAAAATTAAAAAATGCCGGTATTGATGTAACTGTTGGCGTGTTAGAGCAGGAGTCAAAGGACTTAAATAGACGGTTTTATATGTTTCATACCAAAAAACGGCCTTACATTATTTTAAAATGGGCACAAACTCTTGATGGTTTCATAGATTGTGTTAGGAAGCCCAACGACCCAATTGCGCCTGTTTGGATAACCAACGAGCTAGCCCGAACTACTGTGCACAAATGGCGAAGCGAGGAGCAGAGTATACTTATTGGAACCAATACAGTTGAAAAGGATAACCCCAGACTTGATGTACGCCATTGGAGCGGTAAAAACCCTTTGCGCATTGTGCTCGATAGAAAGTTGAGGCTTACTAAGGAATCCAACGTTTACGACGGTTCAACGCCAACACTGGTTTTTATTGGAAATAACTCAAGCGCATCGGCCCGGAAGGCCGAGTTTTTGACTATTCCAAATATGGAGATAGTAGCTGTGGATTTTGCCAAGGGGCTGGAGGTGCAATTACTAACGAAACTTTACCAGCGCAATATTTCCTCGCTTTTTATTGAGGGTGGCGCAACGCTAATCAATAGTTTTTTAGAGCGAAATCTTTGGGATGAAGCTCGAGTTTTTGTGGGCAACCAGTTTTTTTATGATGGGGTTAAAGCGCCCCAATTTACTGGCGAAATTTACAGTTACGACGAGATTGGCGACAGTAAACTTTTTACCTACAGGAACAGACCTACAATAGGTTAAACCGCTGCAAACTTAATTGCAGATTCATCCCATAAGGGTGCTGATATAATGGCGGGGATAATATCGCTTGGGCTATTTACGAGTTGCCATATTTGCCTATGCTCTGGGCGCATAAAATTTTCATCAATCATCTTTTCGATTAGCATCTCAAGATGGTTGTAAAATCCATCGGTATTCAGAACAATAATAGGCTTAGTGAATTTTCCTAGGCGTTTTAGTGTGTAAACCTCCATCAACTCCTCAAGAGTTCCGCAACCACCGGGTAATGCAATAACTGCATCAACGTTGTTGATAAGTTGTTTTTTACGTTCGCGCATATCTTTTACAAGAACCATCTTAGAGAGTCCTTTGTGGCCCCATTCAACCTTGTCCATGAATCGAGGCAGTATCCCAATCACTTCGCCACCAAGCGATAATGCTTTGTCGGCAAGGCAACCCATAAGTCCAACAGACCCTCCACCATACACAATAGAGGAACCCGCATTTACAAGTTCTTGTGCAACAAGTTCGGTTTGGTCGAAATACTTTTTTGAAATTTTTGCGCTCGAAGCGCAGAATACACAAACTTTCATTGTATTTATTTTAGGCTACCACTAGTTACCAATCAAACAAGCATCTGCTTTTTGCTGGGCAGATGCTTGTCAGTTACTATTATGCTCTTGGCTATAACAAAGCCTCAAGTTTTGCCACAAGTGTGTTTTTTGGAACAGCACCAACTTGCTTGTCGGCTATTTCGCCGTTTTTGAAGAAAAGAATTGTGGGGATGTTACGAATGCCAAATTTGCTCGCCACTCCAGGGTTGCTATCAACGTCAACTTTCCCAATTACTGCTCTTCCTTCAAACTCTTGAGCCATTTGTTCAACCAAAGGGCCAACCATTCGGCAAGGGCCACACCACTCTGCCCAAAAATCGAGAAGAACAGGTTTTTCTGCTTTTAGTACAAGTTCTTCAAAATTGCTATCAGTTATTGCAAGTGCCATAGTTTAATTGTTTAATAGTTAAATATTGTGTAAAGATAACAGTTTCATTTTAAAAAAGTTTTGGCTTCTGAAATCAATTTATTTTAAAGTTCAGATCCATTTGTTTTAAGTGCTCAATAAACTCATTGGAGAGGTTAATCCGGTGTGCTCGTGAGAACATCTCAAGGCTAACTTTACTTTGAGGATCAATTACTCTAAACCTAAGCATTACCTTGCCGGTATTCACATTGGTAAGGTCTTTTATTTTGTTAATTATCCCTTCGTTTACCTCTTCAATCGTGAGCGATATCGTAATTTTCTTTACAAGTTCATCCCTAACATCAGAGAGCATTTGCATGTTTTTGATATAGAGTTCGAGTTGTCCCTCGCGGTATTTGCTATGGTCGAACCTTCCCTTAATAAGGAGAGGATAGCCAACAAAGAAAAACTTTCTGTTATTCTCAAAGTCTTTCCCAAAAAGCGTAATTTCATATGAATCGGTAAAATCTTCTATGGTTAGTCGACCATAGTAATTGCCCTTTTGGGTGGTTAGCACTTTGGCCTCCGACACAATACCTGCAAATGTTAACTCACGGCCAACTAAACGAGTTGGGTCACTCATTTCGCTCAGGGTAATGTTGCAAAACGTGTCAATTTCAAGTTTATAGTCGTCTAGTGGATGGGCCGAAAGGTAGATTCCGATAAGCTCTTTTTCTTTGCTAAGGGTTTCAAGTTTCGACCATCCCTCAACAATGGGCAATTCGGGTTTTTGAATTTCAAACCCCGAATCCATTCCCCCAAAAAGAGTTTGTTGTGTGTTGTTTTTTTCTTGCTGTATTTTTGCACCGTAGCGGAGCAGTTGCTCTATAAAAGGTGAACCCTTTGAATCTTCGGCAAAGAACTGTGCCCTTTCTGTAATGCCAAAATTATCGAAAGCACCAGCGAGCACCAGCGATTCAAAATTCTTTTTACCTACGGATTGTAGGTTAACCCTTTCAACAAAGTCGTAGAGATCAACAAACTTTCCGGCTTTTCTTGTTTCAATAATATTGGCTACGGCTCCTTCGCCAACCCCTTTAATAGCGCCAAGTCCAAAGCGTACATCGCCATTATGCATAACCGTAAACTTATAGTTACTCTCATTTACATTGGGGCCAAGCACCTGCATACCCATTCTACGACACTCATCCATAAAAAGGGTAATCTTTTTTATGTCGGATAGGTTGCGGCTAAGAACGGCTGCCATAAATTCACTTGGATAGTGTGCTTTAAGGTATGCAGTTTGGTATGATACGTAGGCGTAGCAAGTGGAGTGCGATTTATTAAAGGCATATTGAGCAAAAGCCTCCCAGTCGGTCCACACCTTTTCTACCTTTTTAATGTCATGACCATTCTTTAGGCATCCCTCAACAAATTGAGTCTTCAGTTTATCCATTACGTCCTTAAGCTTTTTACCCATGGCCTTCCTAAGTGAGTCGGCCTGACCTTTTGTGAAGCCAGCAAGTTTTTGGGATAGAAGCATAACCTGCTCTTGGTAAACGGTAATGCCATAGGTGTCGCGAAGGTAATCCTCCATTTCGGGTATATCGTACTCAATTTTTTCGCGCCCATGTTTTCTGTTGATAAAACTTGGAATATATTCGATTGGACCTGGTCGATACAAGGCATTCATGGCGATAAGATCTTCAAACCTGTTGGGCTTTAGTGCTCGGAGATGCTTCTTCATTCCGGGCGACTCAAACTGGAATAGGGCTGTGGTGTCGCCCTGTGAGTATAGCTCAAATGTTTTTTTATCATCAAGGGGGATGTGATCGAGGTCTAGGTCGATACCCTTTGATTCTTTGATGAAAGCTATTGCATCCTTGATGATGGAGAGTGTTTTAAGCCCTAGGAAGTCCATTTTAAGCAGGCCGACGGATTCAACGTGCTTACCATCAAACTGGGTTACGTAAAGTTCGGCATCCTTATTTATGCATATAGGGATGTGATCCTCAAGGTTGTCTCGGCCAATAATAATACCGCAAGCATGTACCCCTGTTTGCCGAACTGAACCCTCCAAAACTTCGGCATATTGCAGGGTTGAACGCACAAGTTCATCTGGCGACTTTTTGCATTCCATTAGTTCTGGAACCTCCTTGTAGGCTTTAGACAGTGTAATACCCGGTCTTTCTGGAACCAGTTTGGCTATGCGCATTGCCTCGGCAAGAGGCAGTTTTTGCACACGTGCCACATCGCGAATAGCCATTTTAGCAGCCATTGTACCAAAGGTGATGATTTGGGCTACTCGTTTTTTGCCGTACTTGTTAACAACCCACTGTAAAACTAGTTCGCGACCGTCCTCATCAAAGTCAATATCAATATCGGGCATCGAAACCCTTTCAGGATTGAGGAAACGCTCAAACAGTAAATCGTATTTAATGGGATCGATATCCGTAATTTTTAGGCTGTAGGCAACAGCTGAACCAGCTGCCGAACCCCTTCCTGGTCCAACGGAAACATCCATTTCGCGTGCAGCAACAAGGAAGTCCCAAACAATTAAAAAATAGCTGGGGTATCCCATTCGGGCAATTACCTCAAGTTCAAAGTTGAGTCTTTCCTCTATCTCGGGGGTAAGATTTTCTCCCCACCGTTTTTTTGCCCCCTCAAAGGTGAGGTGTTTAAGGTATTCATTATCATCTGTAAAACCCTCGGGTAGGCCGAAGTGTGGCATAATTGGCTCGTGATCGAGGGAATAAATACTTACCTTTTCTGCAATTTCGAGAGTGTTGTGTATTACCTCAGGGTTATTTGGAAAGAGCTTGAGCATCTCCTGTTCACTTTTGAGATATTCCTGCATGGTATAGCGCAAGCGTTTAGGATCATCAAGGTCCTTTCCGGTATTAAGGCAAATTAGCCTGTCGTGTGCAAGTGCATCTTCGGCATTAACAAAATGGACATCATTGGTAGCGATGCATTTAACCCCCGTTTTCTTTGCAAGTTCTAGGATTATTTTATTAACGCGACCTTGTTCTAAATAGGTGTCCTCAGAGTATCCATTAGGCTCAACGGGATGGAGCATTACTTCAAGGTAGAAATCGTCTCCAAATATTTCTTTAAATTCATATATCACTTCTTCTGCCCGTTGGATATTACCCTTTATTATTGCTTGAGGAATTTCGCCTCCAAGGCAAGCCGATGAAGCAATAATTCCCTCACTATACTTTTTGAGAAGTTCCTTATCCATCCTAGGCTTTTGGTAAAAACCTTCGATCCACGAATAGGATACCATTTTAGTGAGATTGTGGTATCCTACTAAATCCTTTGCTAGTAAAACAAGGTGATCGCCACCCCTGTCGTCTTTTTCGCGGCTGTGCCTATTGGCTGTAACGTATGCCTCGCACCCGATTATTGGTTTAAATAGTTTTTGCTCCTGATCCTGTAAGGCCAACTTCAGTTCATTGAGCTCGTCTTTAGCCACTCCTTCTTTCTCAAGTTTTACAATCTCTCCTTTAATTCTTTTAATCTCCTTATTTATAGGATCATTTGCTTTGGAAGCAGCATTCACAAACTCCTTAATACCAAACATATTACCATGGTCGGTAAGAGCAATTGCCTTCATGCCCATTTTTTTTGCCTTTTCAATTAGGGTAGTAATGCCCGAAGCACCATCGAGAATTGAGAATTGCGAATGGACGTGAAGGTGTACAAATTTGCTCATGGTTGATAATTAAAATATTGCGAATTGAATACTGCGATATTGCTATTTCCACAAAGTTAACTAATCTAGGGCCAAAATTTGTTGATGTTGAAAACTATTGCATAATTAACGTATGCGTCTATATTACAGTGTTTTTGCTGGTTTGCTGAAGTGTGATTTTTCTAAAAAAAAGTGAATTCTAGTTTTTCAATACAAAAACAATAAAAGGCATAAAAACTCTGATAATTAATAAAAAAGCATTATCTTTGCGCGGCAAATAAAAAAGTGGGTTTAACTAAAAAAGCGTTTAAGTATGCCTGTAAAAATCAGACTTAGTCGCCACGGTAGAAAGAGATCACCTTTCTATCATATCGTGGTGGCAGATAGCAGGGCGCCACGGGATGGCAGAAGTATTGAAAGGATCGGTTCGTATAATCCTACGACAGATCCTGCTACTATTGAATTGAATTTTGATAGAGCATTAAACTGGCTGCAAAATGGCGCTCAACCTACCGATACAACTAGGGCTATCCTATCGTACAAAGGTGTTTTAATTAAAAAACACTTACTAGATGGAATGAAAAAAGGAGCTTTAACCGAGGAGCAAGTTGAGGAGAAATTCAACGCTTGGCTTAAGGAGAAAGAATCTAAAATTCAATCCAAAAAAGATCGTCTTGTAAAGGGCGAGAAGGATGAAATAGCTACACGAATTCAAGCCGAGACCAAGGTTCGGGAAACACGTGCTCAAGAGATTGCTAAAAGATTAGCAGACCAAGCAGCAAAAGAGGCTAAGAAAACTAAGGAGACCGAGGAGGTTGCCGAAGAGGTTGCCGAAGAGATTGTTGAAGTGCCAGAAGTAACCGCTGAGGCTGAAGCAGAAACCAAACCTGAGGAAGCTAAAGAGTAGGAAATTTCACTATGAACCACGCTCATCTTACTGAGGTTGGAAAAGTTCAACGAACTCATGGGGTGAATGGTGAGGTTCAGGTGTTGTGGACAAATAACTTTGATCCTTCAGAACACAAATTAGAATCGGTATTTCTTCGAATAGAGGGAATACCGATTCCTTTTTTTATCAAGTCTATCCGAAGCAAAGGTCAAAGTTCATCCATTGTGAAATTTGATGAGGTGGACAGACCCGAAATGGCAACTGATTTTGTTGGGCTTTTTGTATTTGCTGAAGTAAAGCAAATACAACCAAACGACGAACTTTTCCTGGATGATTTAGTGGGTTACTCAATTATTAATCAGAATGGAAGTTTGCTTGGTACAATAGAGGAATTGCAAGACTTCTCTGGTAATTTGGTTTTTCTTGTTGTAAATACTATAGGCAATGAATTGCTGATTCCCGCTACCTCTGATTTTATTGTTGAACTAAATGAGGAGACTAAAACCCTTTTTATGAACTTGCCTGAGGGGATGACCGACCTATAATTCAAAATCTATATCAGTCTCAAATTTTGCAATGCTTTCTCTCCATCGTTGGGGAATGGGAATGCTAGTTTCCTGAATAACCTGATAACCAACCATTATCGATTTGCTCTCGGCAGCAACGCATTGCGCTGTTAGATTGTAAACCTGTTGATGCATTTCGAGGCTTTTGTTGCCCAGATTAACAATTTTAGTTCTAACCTCAATTTCCTCGTACAGCCTTACTTGTGCCATAAAGTTTATGCTCACGCTAACAAGGATTAGTCCTTCTTCTTGCCAGTCCATTTTCTCTTTCAGAACATCAGTAAAGTAGTGCATTCTGCCTAAATCGAAATACTGCTGATATACTGAGTTGGTTGCATGCCCTAGCATATCAATGTCGCTAAAGCGTTTCTGGATAGGGTGGTTATGAAAAAATTTCATTCGAATTTATATTACCGTTTACTCCCTTATCACTTTAATTTCGCCCCTAACACCAAGCTGAATAATGCTAGAGGGTAGGTTAGTAGTGCTTTCTTCGTATATCTGAGGGACAACAAAATCAACCCCATCAACAATTTGCGCATCGATGTCCTTAAAACTTTTTGGCGAAGTTTTACCCGCAATATTTGCTGAAGTAGAAACAATAGGCTTGCGGAAGGTTTGAATTAGCCTTTCGCAAAAGTTATGCTTAACCACCCTAATGCCAATGCTGCCATCGGCAGCAATAAGGTTTGCTGCCAAATTTTTGGCTTTAGGATAAATAATGGTTAACGGCTTTGTGGATACCTCAATTAGTTCCCAGGCTACTTCTGGAACCACCTCAACGTAAGAGTTTAGCAGATTAGGGTTCTCTAGGAGTACAAGCATGCTTTTGCTGTCCTCGCTCTGCTTTAACTTGTGTATTTTGGCAACTGCTTCAGGATTTGTGGCATCGCAGCCAATACCCCAAATGGTATCGGTTGGGTAAAGTATAATGCCACCGTATTTTAGTACCTGAATCGTTTCTTTGATAACTTGGTTCATGCTTGCAGTCTTTACAAAAAAATGAGGTTGCACCAAAGTGGACGTGCAACCTCAATGTAATTTGATCCAATAATTAATACCTATAGTGATCTGGTTTGAAGGGGCCGTTGATGTTTACTCCAATGTAATCGGCCTGCTCTTGAGTAAGTTTTGTGAGTTTTACACCAAGCTGCTCAAGGTGCAAGCGTGCAACCTCTTCGTCGAGTTCTTTTGGTAAAATGTAAACGCCAACTTCTAAGTCTTTCTGCCATAGTTCTAGCTGAGCAAGGGTTTGATTTGTAAAACTGTTGCTCATTACAAAACTTGGGTGGCCTGTGGCGCATCCTAAGTTAACTAAACGGCCTTCGGCTAAAATAAATATTGAACGACCATCCTTCATGAAATACTGGTCAACCTGAGGTTTAACAGTTTCCTTACGAACCCCGGGTGCATTATTTAGTTTCTCTACCTGAATTTCGTTATCAAAATGCCCAATGTTACAAACAATGGACTGATCTTTCATTGCAAGCATGTGCTTGAGTTGGATTACGTCGCGGTTACCTGTTGTTGTAACATAAATATTGCCTTCGTCAAGTGCATCCTCTAGGGTTTTAATCTCAAAACCCTCCATTGCTGCCTGAAGTGCGCAAATTGGATCAATTTCAGTTACTATAACCCTTGCTCCATAGGAGCGCATGCTCATGGCACAACCTTTACCAACATCACCATAGCCTAATACCACAACCACTTTTCCTGCAATCATAACATCGGTGGCTCTCTTAATGCCATCGGCTAAAGACTCGCGGCAACCATAAAGGTTATCGAATTTACTTTTTGTAACCGAGTCGTTTACGTTAATGGCAGGGACAAGCAATTCACCACTTTTTTTCATGTGGTACAGGCGATGAACACCTGTTGTAGTTTCCTCAGAAACACCTTTCCATTCTTTTGCAATATTATGCCATTTCTGGTTATTGGTTTTCAGAAGACCCTTTAATAGTTTCAGTATTTCTTTTTCCTCAAGCGTTTCTGGTTCTTTGTCTAGGATTGATGCATCGTTCTCAGCTTGGTACCCTTTATGGATGATAAGGGTAGCGTCACCGCCATCATCTACTATTAGATGTGGGCCTTTATCACCAGGGAAAGATAAGGCTTGTAAGGTACACCACCAGTACTCTTCAAGGGTTTCGCCTTTCCATGCAAAAACAGGGATTCCTGCCTTGGCAATTGCAGCAGCAGCATGATCTTGAGTAGAAAAAATATTACAACTGGCCCAACGAACATCTGCGCCAAGTTCAACAAGGGTTTCAATTAGAACAGCGGTTTGGATAGTCATGTGAAGCGAACCAGTAATTCTGGCACCTTTGAGTGGCTTTTGTGCCGAATGTTTTCTTCGAATTGCCATCAAACCGGGCATTTCCTTTTCGGCTATGCTAATCTCTTTCCTTCCCCAATCGGCAAGATTAATATCTTTTACTTTGAAGGGCAATGTTTCTACTAGTACTTTCTCCATTACAATTATTTTGTTTTATTGATAATATACAATGCTTTAATACTGTATTTGTTTAAACGAGAATTCGTTTTTTAAGGGTACAAATGTAGTGTAAATTGATTTAACGACAAGTTTTTTTTATCTATTCGTTTTCTAAAATGGTGAGTGCCTTTATTTTATCCAAGGCTAGTTGTGCTTTGAGCGAATTTAAAGAGGGGAATTGTATTTCGTCTCTGATGCGCTCAACAAAATACACCCTTATTTGCTGATCGTATATATTGCTTTTAAAACCTATTATATGAGCCTCTATTGTAAGTTTTAAACTGTTTCCCAATGTAGGTCTCATCCCTATGTTAAGCATGGCAGGGTATTTCTGATTATTGTATTCAACCCAAACAGCATAAACTCCATTGTAGGGGATAAGTTTGAGCGGCTCTGTGGGTTTAATGTTTGCCGTTGGGTATCCAATTGATCGTCCAATCTGCTTTCCTCCTTCAATAGTACCGCTAATGCTGTATAGCCGGTCAAGCATTGTATTGGCTAACTGTAAATTACCATTATCAAGTGCTGCTCTTATTTGGGTAGAACTTACTTTTAATCCCTTAATATCAACGGGATCAACCTTAATTGCCTTATAACCAAAGGTGGCTTGATGCTTTTGAATTAGATTGAAATTTCCTTCGCTTTTATAACCAAATGCATGGTTGTAGCCCATTACAATAGTCGAAGCTTTAATTTTTTCTACAAGCATTTTCTGTAAAAAATCGTAGGCATTCTCCTGTGCAAAGTCTTTTGTGAAATTAATTATGAGCATTGAGTCTATACCCATTTCATCAAAAAGGGCAATCTTTTCATCAAGAGAGGATAGAAGCCTAAGCCCCTCAGAATCGTCGTTTAGGACGATGCGAGGATGAGGCCAAAAGGTTATCACAAGGCTTTGGGTCTTGTTCTTCTTGGCATTTTGTTTAACTATTTCAATAATTTTTTTATGTCCAATGTGCAGTCCATCAAAAAAACCGATGGTTACCGCAGGATTGGTAATTTTTAACTCGTTTATGTCTGTATATACTAGCATGCTTAAATTATAAGACCTTGCTAAAATAAAAAAGGAAGCCGATATATTGACTTCTTTTAGAATAAAGCTCACAATATTGAAATTAAACCCAGCGAACAAGGGTAAAATCCATGCGGTGAGGTAACTCTTTGTGCTTTGCGTAAACTCTAATTCCAGAATCGTACACACCGGGCTCGGTTGGAATGAATGAAAGCCGGTAGGTAGCTCTTTGTCCGTCTACGTTTTCGAGGTCGAACTCTTGAGTGTGCTTAATGTTAGCATCTCCATTCTCAATTAGTTCAGCAATAACCAGTTCAACTCCAACCTCATCGGGGGATAGCTTGCCAAGATCGAGCACAACCTCTGAGTTATAAACCTTGCCAAGTACAATATCTTGCCGTGAAGTGTCGAACTGTTCAGCGGTAATAATCTCAAGGCTATCCCAGTTTCGGACAACTTTACGTTTCCATGCAGCAATTCTCCGGGTAAGTTCAGAGTCCTCTTGCTTAAGCCTATTGGAGCGGAGGTAAAGCTTGTGGTAGAATCGATCCTCATAATCAATCATCATGCGGGTAGATGTAAACATTGACCCAATCTGCGAAATAGATTTTTTAATGAATGAAATCCAATCGGTGGGGACATCCTCCTCGTTTCGATTGTAAAATGAAGTAACAATTTCATTCTCAATAATAGTGTATATCATTTCAGCATCCAGTTCATCCTGAAATTCTTGCTGCACATAGGTTCTTTCTTCTGGTAGCGCCCATCCAGCATTGGGTAGATAACCCTCTACCCACCAACCATCGAGAACACTAAAGTGAAGGGCGCCATTCATTACTGCTTTCATTCCACTAGTACCCGATGCTTCTAGAGGGCGTGTAGGCGTATTAAGCCAAATATCAACTCCTTGCACCATTTTTCGTGCTAGTTCCATATCGTAATTCTGCAGAAACAGGAGTTTTCCGGTAAATTCAGGTCTTTTGCTTACTTCAATTATTCTTTTAATAAGATCTTGTCCTGCCTTATCGTTTGGATGCGCTTTGCCTGCAAAGATAAATTGTACAGGTCTATCCTTATCATTTACAATTCTACTTAACCTATCAAGATCACGAATGAGTAGATGCGCCCTTTTGTACGTGGCAAACCTACGGGCAAAGCCTATGGTGAGAGCCTTTTCGTTGATATTCTCCTGTATTTCAACAATCTGTCTAGGATTCTCGTACTTAGTGATTTGAGGATTAACGAGCCGCGATCGGATATAATCAATTAGCTTTTTGCGATTCAAATTTCTGATGTTCCATAACTTTCCGTCAGGAACATTATGGATATTATTCCAGTCAGGTTTATTGTCAAAACTGTGATCATTAGAATTTACTTCTAGCAGTTCTCTTATTTCAGATGATGTCCAAGTGGGGTAATGAACACCGTTGGTAACAAAACCAACGTGCAATTCGCTTGGGAAATATCCGGGCCAAAGATTTGCGAACATTTGCTGGCTAACAATTCCATGCAACTTACTTACGCCATTAACCTCTTGTGATAGGTTTGCAGCAAGGTAACTCATTGAGAAGCGTTCGGTTTCGTCGCCGGGGTTGAGTTTGCCAAGATCCATGAATTGCTCCCAGGTAATGCCTAGTCTTTCGGGATAATGGGCCATGTAGGTTCGGAGCATGTCCTCAGGGAACGAGTCGTGTCCTGCTGGAACAGGCGTGTGCGTTGTGAATAAACTACTTGCCCTAACCAGTTCAAGAGATTCTCCGAAGGAGTATTTTTCATCAACAATGGCATGATGAAGTCTTTCCAAACCAGCAAATGCCGCATGTCCTTCGTTAAGGTGAAAGACATCCTGATTTATACCCAGCTCATCAAGAGCCCTAACACCTCCAATGCCAAGAATCATCTCCTGTTTAAATCTATCCTCCCAATCGCCTCCGTATAGGTGATGTGTAATGGCTCTATCCTGTGGCCTGTTATCCTCAAAATCAGTATCGAGAAGATAAAGTTCTGTCCGACCAACATCAACTCTCCATATGCGGGCCTTTACATTCCGTCCTGGGAGTGATACGGTAACCGTTTTCCATTTACCATTAATATGTCTAACGGGCCTGGCCTGCGTTTGTGTAAAGTTTTGTTGATCGTACGAAGCAATTTGCTGACCTACCGATGAGAGCTGTTGAGTGAAGTAACCATAGCGATAAAATAGGCCTATGGCAACAAGTGGAACATTTCTGTCTGATGCTTCTTTTAGATAATCACCTGCCAGAACACCCAATCCGCCCGAGTACAATTTTAGGCTCGTATGTAGGCCAAATTCCATGCTAAAGTAGGCTATTTTTGGTCCCTTTCTACCGAGTTTTTCTTTCATGTATTCGGTAAAATGCTTGTGAACCTTCTCCATCCTCTCTAAAAATGCTTCATCCTTTTCAAGTTTCTGAAACTGTTTCAGCGTGATTTTATCAAGGAAAAAAATGGGATTCTGCTCACATTCATTCCATAATTGGGCATCGATAGATTGGAAAAGTTCAATTGCATCAGGGTTCCAGCACCACCACAGATTCTTTGAAATTTCATCGAGTGCCGATAATTTTTCTGGAATACTCTTTTGGATGAGCAGCCTTACCCAATTGGGTTTATTGATATGGTATTTCTTTTCAACCGACGGAAGTTCCTCCTCTCGGTCAATATCCATAAACTGCTGTGTTCTTTGCCCGACTTTTTGAAGGGCTATGCTGTAAGCTTTTCTGTAGTAGTTTATTAGGTTCTCCCAAAGAGCAATGAGTGAAACTTCTGCAGCGTTTATTTTGTAAACCTCCTGTTCCTCAATCGATAATGAAGCAAAGTTACATAGTGTTGATGCAATTTCATCTATAACAAATTGGTCATTATCGTCGGTTCTATCGATTACCTTAATGCCAGGGTGTTCGCTTGGGTAGTGTTCCTTAACCCACAGCCCAAATCCAGCAAGGGTAGTGGTTACTGTTGGTACATGAAAAGCGAGACTTTCGAGTGGGGTGAAGCCCCATGGTTCATAGTACGAAGGGAAGATGGAAATATCCATGCCAATTAACAAATCCCAATAGGATAGGTTAAAGATACCATCGTCGCCATTTAGGTAGCAGGGGACGAAAAATATTTTAACCTTATCACTTGATGAGTTTAATAGGCCAGCCGATTTTATCCGATTAAGAATAGGATCGTACTCAGGATCGTTTAGATAGTGTGTTATGTGTGTATTGCTTAATACAACAATATTTTCATTTTCCTTTTCCTTTTCAATTAAATTTTTAAAGACATCTTTCCGTGGCCCGTGGTGCCCCCCAGGGATTAGGATAAACGCAAGCACTTCGCGTTTTAAGGTTGGGCATTCGTTCAACTTTGCTAGTGCATCTATAAAAACATCAATGCCCTTGTTCTTAAATTCATATCTACCGCTTATACCAACAATCATTGCATCCTTTGCCACATCGTGAGCAAGTAGTGCTTCGGCAACCTCATAGAATTTTACTTTAGCCTCAATCCGCCTTAATTTAAACTCATCCTCTACTGGGACAATGCTGTTCTCAAAGCCATTTGGGGTAACAATATCAACCTCCTTACCGTGGAACTGTTTACACTCTTTTGCCGTAATTTCGCTAACTGTTGTGAAGCAATCTGCTTCAACGGCTGAAACTTTTTCGAGCGATTGCTTCGAAATAACGTTTAGTTCTATTGCTTTTTGTTCGGCATTATACTTATCGAGTTTGCTATAGAGTGGAATATTATTTCCGGCAATACTCCTTCCCATAACGGTTGCATGGGTAGTGAAAATACTTCCAATTTGGGGTGCGTATTTCTTTAGGTAAAGCAAGCCTATGCCCGTCATCCACTCGTGAAATTGAGCAACAATCCTATGTCGTTGGGTAAGCTGAAAACGTGTAAAACTCTCAATCACCATGCCTGCAGCATATCCAAAAAGCCCTGGTTCAACGTAGTCCCATTGTCCCGAAATGGAGTCAAGTTTATATTCTTCCCAAAATTCTTTGAATATCTCATCTTTTTTTGAGAAGAGGGATGTAAAGTCAACAAGAACTGCAATTGGTTTACCCTCAATGTTCCAGCGTCCAACCCGAACTCTCAACCCTTCATCGGCGGCCTTGTTTCGCCACGATTCGTAAAGTTGGGTGTCCTCAATAAACTCAGGGTTACCAACTGTGTCTCGCCAAACATCTGGACCAATTAGGATTAGGTTGTTTTTATACTCCTTTACCAGCGTAAGTGCTTTGGTTGAGATTACCGTGTGAATTCCGCCAATCTTATTGCATATTTCCCAACTCACTTCAAATAGATAGTCGGGTCGTAATAGTTTCTCGTTCATAGTATTTGTTTTACTTTGCTTCTTAACAGAAGGTTTAAACTTTACTCTTGCCTTTTGCTTTTGAAGAGGCTTTTGTTGGTGCTGGCTTTGTACTTTTGGGCTTGGCTTTAGGCTTTGCCTTCGGTTTCTCTTCTACTTTGGATGTAAGTTTTTGTTTAACCGATTTTTCTGGCTTGGCTTTTTCCCTCAGCAGTTTGAGTTCTTTAATTTTTTTCTCATACTCTTCAATCATAACATCAACTTCTTCGGGTATAAGTGTTTCGCTTTTGCTAGCTATCGACTCATGTGCATCAACCCTAAGTTTAAAATCGCTAAAAGCATTCATATAGGTTATAAATGCATCGTAAGGAGAATCGTATGGATTAAAGTATTTATGAACATCACCATCGCTAAACCACTTGGTACACATGTAGTAAAAGTGGTCGCTAGTTTGCAAATACCGCCAGTCGCGTTGTATATTTGGGTCGTTAATGGTCTTTACCTTATCAATTAATGAGTACAAATTGTTGAATGCGTCATCCTGCAATTCATTGCCAAGCCAAGCTGTTAGGTCGCGTTCTTCATCTGCCCAACTTATGGGGTATGGAACATGTAAAGGAGCAATGGGCTGATGTTTTTTGGCGGCTTCGGCAGGAGTAAGAAACTCAAAGTTGGAGTTACTAAAAACCCTTTTGGGCAGCGCTTTCAAAAACTCAAAAATGCCCGTTTCGGCCCATTGATGTTCGCCAAAGGTTTCGTAGTCCATAAACAGATTGATAATTTCATCCTTTGAATCGATTGAATTAAGCCAATCTACATATTTTTCGGTAGATAACGGCCATTCTTCCCACCCACGATTTGAGAATCGGAAGGCAATATCGTCGCTAAGTTGGAAGTTTTTAAGCAATAGCCTTAACTTTGGGTTAATGGCATTGGTATAAAGGTAATTTGAACTTTTCCATCCCATAATATGCTTGGCACCCTCGGTAAGCATCGCTTTGTAGCCTAAGTCGGCTACCATTGCGCCTATTTCATCGGAGTAGATGAGCTCAGTATTTCTAAACGTAGTAGGTTTTTGACCAAAGAGCTGCTCGATTTTGGCAGAGTGGGCATGAACCTGCATTTCAAATTCCTCAGGGCACTTAAGCGCAGATAGTGAGTGAGAATAGGTCTCGGCCAAAAACTCAACGCATCCCGTTTCGGCAAGTCGCTTAAAGGATTCTAGTACGTCGGGCGCATACAGTTCAAACTGGTCGAGTGCAGTTCCAGAAATGGAGTATGAAATCTTAAACCTGTTTCCAAACTCGTTAATTAGCCCAAGCATTAGGTTGTTGGTTGGTAGGTAGCATTTCTCAGCTACTTTTCGCATTATCGATCGGTTTGAAAATTCGTCGAAGTAGTTATGGCTTTTTCCAATATCGAAGAATCTGTATCGGCGAAGCCTGAAAGGCTGATGAACCTGAAAGTAGAAGCAGATTGTTTTCATTGTATTTTGTTTTATTTTTTATCAACTAAACCATGCCGAGGATGAGAATTCTTAAATATTAAGTAAGGATTTATACACCTCTTTTACCTCATAAGCTGCATTTTCCCATTTAAGGCTATTCACCTCGCTTTGTCCATGCTGCTTAAAGTATCTCGATAGGGCGTCGTATTTGAGTAGCCCATGAATTGAGTCGGCCATTGCATCAATATCCCAAAAGTCAACCTTAAGGGCATGTTTTAGTATTTCGGCAACCCCCGATTGTTTAGATATTATAACAGGGACATTACTTTTCATTGCCTCAAGTGGGCTGATGCCAAAGGGCTCAGATACTGAGGGCATTACGTAAACGTCGCTTTGCGCAAACATGGTATTAACTTCGGGGCCTTTAAGAAAGCCTGTAAAGTGAAACTTATTGGATATTTTAAGTTGGGCTGCTCGCTTTATCATCCTGTTGAGCATATCTCCGCTGCCCGCCATTACAAATCGTACGTTAGGATTCCGTTTAATAACCTTACTTGCCGCTTCGATGAAGTAATCTGGGCCTTTTTGGAATGTAACGCGTCCAAGAAAAGTCACCACTTTTTCGGGTACTCCTCTTGTTTCATCTTGACAGTGGTCACTACCCGAAAAATCGACAGCATTGTGAACTGTAACAACCTTGTCCTCAGGAATTCCATATCTGTTTATAACTATATTTCGGGTAAGGTGGCTTACCGCAATAATTTTATCGGCCATTTGCATTCCCTGTTTCTCGATGTCGAAAACGGCTTGATTTACATTTTCGCCGCTTCGGTCGAATTCGGTGGCATGGATATGAACAACCAATGGTTTACCCGAAACCATTTTTGCAGCAATGCCGGCAAGGTAGGTTAGCCAGTCGTGTGCATGGATAATGTCGAAATCCTCTTTTGCCGCAATGCTTGCTGCAATTAGTGCATACCGCGATACTTCTTTTAGGAGGTCTTTCCCGTACTTGCCTGTAAACTTAAACCGATGATTTGACTCGGTTTTGTGCTCCTCGGTTCCATCTGCTGCTGTTTCAGTTATAAGCCTTGCAAACTCTTCGGGTCCAACGTAAGGAATAAGGTTAGAACTAACCTCAAGGTAACTTATCTTTTTCCAGAATTCCTCAAGTTCAGTCGACATGTTGTTCATATCAATATCTTCAGCAGGCACAAGTCTAACTGCCGATTGGTCTTCGTCGCCATAAGCTTTAGGCACAACAAAAGCCACATTTACGTTATGCTTTGCTAATCCTCGGGTAAGACCAAAGCACGCAGTTCCCAAACCGCCTGATATGTGGGGAGGGAATTCCCATCCAAACATTAGTACTCTCATGCTCTGTATTTAGAATGGGTTAATACTATATATTGTTTTCATACAATCTTTTTATTCTAAGAATTTCCGCAACGCTCCAAGCTTGGGAGATACATCCATCTGGTCTTTGGGGTGGATCCCCATCATAAATTTCAGCAATGCCGCAAATGCCATGTTCGGCCATGTCTTCGCAAAATGAGTCCAGCACATCTTTGGCTATGGTGTTTGTTATATTTCCATCTAGTTTATAGCTTGCCTCAATAAAGTGCCCAAGTAACCAAGGCCATGCAGTTCCCTGATGATACGCTTTATCCCGAGAAGCTGAATCTCCCTCGTATAGTCCTATGTAGTATGGGTTTTTGGGCGAAAGGGTTCTTAACCCTTTTATAGTATATAGTTCTTTGTGTACAGCGTTCAGAACTCCTTTCTTCATCTCGTCTGAAATGGGGCTAAATGGGAGCGATATGGCAAATATTTGGTTTGGTCTAACAAATATGTTTTGTCCGTCATGATCTACAAAATCAGCTAAATGATGTTTTGGCTCGTACCAAAACATTTTAGTGAACGATTCGGGTATTTGGCTTGCTATTGGTGTCCAGTCCTTTACAAACTTAGTATCCTTGTGTTCTTTGGCTAAGCTTATGGTAAACATTATAGCATTGTACCAAAGTGCATTAGTTTCAACTTGATAGCCTGCACGTGGGGTAACGGGGGTGCCGTTTACAGTGGCATCCATCCAGGTTAACGCAATTCCCTTTTCTCCTGCCCAAATCAGCCCGTTTTCGTGAACTTTAATATTGTGTGGAAGTTCGCCATTTCGGTATGCATTAAGGATACTCTTCATTTTTGCACCATAGGTCTTCCAAACCTCATCTGTAGTTTTTTGCCTTTGAGTGTACATTTGAATTGCCCAAAAAAACCACAGTGGAGTATCAACCGAGTTACAGTTCTGAGATGAGATGTTTCCTGTGTTTTGCAAAAGGCCACCCTTAAACTCTTTGGCCATTGTATCCAAAACTTCCTTGCACAACTTTTCGTTATCAGTACAAAGGGTTAATCCCGGAAGAGCAATGAGCGAGTGACGCATCCAATTTCCAAGCCACGGGTAACCAGCAATAATTTGAGTTTTTTTGCCGCGTTTTACAATAAACTGTTGGGCAGCATTTCGAAGACAGTTCTCAAGGTTATCTTTTTTTGGTCGTCGTGCTATTTCAGAATTAAATTTTCGGGTAAGTGACAAGGGGTTTTGTTCACTAGTTGCTGCTGAAAAGATAATACTCTCGCCTTTCTTTATGGGAATCTCAAAAAATCCGGGAACAAACAAATCCTCATGCCCTTGGTAACCCCGTTTAATCTCCTCTTTGTACTCAATATTGTAGTACCAGTCGGGTGTGGCGACAAACTCATTACCTTTATTTAGTTGCATATTAAGGTATGGGAACCCTTGGTATAACTTATACTTTACCCCATTAGGAATGTCCCTGTAACGTTTATTGACGTATAAGTTCGATTTGGAAAGTTGGTGCACATTCCTAAAGGCCAAAAAAGGTTTTATTCTAAGTTTGGTTGGGCTGTGTGCATCCTTTAGGGTGTATCGTATCATAAATTGTTCTTCGTTATGCACGAAAAGCAACTCTTTTTCAAAAATAACTCCTCCTACACGGTATGTAATTTTAGGAGTGGGCTCATACTCAAAATCAATAATATACTTGTGTCCCCTAGGTTCATAATTACCGGGATAGCGATGAATGCCCAAATTGAACTCCTTGCCGCGCTGAATAATTGTTTCATCAACAGATGAGAGTAAAACGTGGTTTTCACCATCGAAATTATCGAGGGGTAACACCATAAGTCCATGATACCTTCTGGTATTGCATAGTACAATGGTTGAGCTAAAGTAGCCCCCTGCTCTGTTGGTGCTCAGAATCTCTCTGTTTAACGAGTAGGCTAGATTAACAAGTTCATCCTTGTCAAATTCAAGATAACTCATAGTTTTATGAGGTTTAAATTAACATACATTTTGCTGTAAGCATAACGCATGTGTTATTATAGTTTTGGTTAATTATTATGATATTGCAATTTAGTCTATCAATCCCACAATTTACAATAATTTATGTATTAATTAGAGCTAATTCCCTGTTATATTTTAATTAAATTTGCAGCAACCAATTGTACCATTTATTACCCTCATAATTTAAATGATGATTAATAACTCCTTTTTTAGATCTATTGGTAAAATTCTCTTGCTGGCTCTCCTATTTGCCTCTTCTGCATGCGGCGTTACTTCTTCGGAGGTTATCATTAAAGGAAATCTAGTGGGAGGTGAAGGCATGCTTATGCTGTTAAGGAAGCCTTCACAGAATCAGTTAACAACAATAGATTCAATAAGGACAGATAGCCAGGGTAGGTTTGAATTTGAGATTAATGTAGATACACCAACATTTTTTCTTCTTCAGGCCAAAGGCGAAACCGAACCAATTGTATTGCTGATTGAACCTGAAGACGATATACTGATCTCTGCGAAAAAAGGAAACTTTGCAAAATCGTATAGTATTTCTGGTTCAAAGGGGTCGAAGTTGGTTTTTGAACTAAACTCACGATTAAACCGCACAGTTAATATAATCGATTCACTTTCGAGCAACTTTAGGTTGAATGTAGATAGCTCCAATTTTTATCAGATTAAAAAGGGGATAGACAGCACATATTTGGCAGTTCTTGATGGGCATCGAAGGTTTACAGTTAATTTCATTAAGCAGAATAGGTATAGTCTTGCAGCAATTCTAGCGCTAAATCAGCAATATGATCAAACACGTTCTGTTCTGAATAGAAGGAAGGATTTTGAACTTTTCCAGTTGGTTGATTCTGCGCTTTACCCTCTATATCCTAACAACCCAATGGTAGCCAATTTAAATGATAACGTTAAAAAGATTTCGGCACAGTTAAGGCTTTTCGATAAACGCAACGATATGCTTAATGTTGGGCAAAGGATACCTAACCTTCGATTACCCTTGGTTGACAACGAGATTGTTAGCCTATGGTCGTTGAATAAAAAATATATTCTACTCGATTTTTGGGCTACATGGTGCGACGACTGTAAAGGCCGTAACCTTAGCCTTAAGGGGTTATATGATAAGTTTTCTGGTAAGGATTTTGAAATATTGCAGGTGGCCATTGACGATGATAAGGAGTTGCTAATAAATAGAATAAATACCGATAGTATTCCATGGCTTGTTGCATCAGATTTTCTTCAGTGGGAGTCGCCAATACTCGATTCACTTAGCATCAATGCAATTCCATCAAACTACCTTATCGATAGGAATGGGATTATTTTAGAAAGGAATATCAGCATAGCCGATTTAGAAAAGATTTTGCAGGGGAAGTAAAAGTGTAGATTTTTTATTTTAAAGGTCAGTTGTGCCAATATTAACTAAATTTGCTGCAAATTTTTTAAAAAACCAACAAATGAAGCAGAGTAAGCATAGCCTAAAGTTCTATTTGTTTTTTGTTCCAGTTTTTATTTTTGCCTGCAGTAGCAAGGATGTTTCTACAATTCAGGGAACAATACAAGGGATAGATTCAATTGCCGAGATTAGCCTTTATAAACAGGAGTTCGACAGGAACATCTTGCACAAAACCATAAGCGTTAAAGCCAAAAAACCTACGTTTAACTTTAAGGTTGATGTATTAGAAGAGCCAACCTTTTTCCAATTGCATGTGAATAGTGGGAAAAATGGCGTAGTTGTCCTCCTTATAGAGCCCAAGGAGTCTGTAACCATTGATGTTGACCTTAACGATTTTGTAAACTATGAATTAAAGGGATCTGAAAGTTCACTTAAAATTCAAACTCTATCTAAGCGCCTAGCGCAAACCCTAAAGTCACTTGATTCGCTGAGTGCACTTAGGGCTAGGGCCAATAGTGTTAGCCATAAGCAAGTTTTACTCAACGAGTATTATCAGGTTATTGAGTCACAACGGGCATATAGCACTAAATTTATTTGGGATAATCCTATGTCGCGTGCAAATGTTATGGCACTCTATCAACAGTATGGGAAAGATGAATTTGTGTTCGATCGCCAAGAGGATATTCAACTCTTTAAAGTAGTTGCAACTTCAATAGTATCAAGGTATCCCGAATCGAGCTACGCCAAAGGTATGCTTAGGGATATTAAGAACATGGAGAAGATAGTAACAAACAGTAAAATTCAAGCATTAATTGAAAGTGCAGAATCTTCTCTTCCTGAGATTGCATTGCCAAATCCAAAGGGCGATACCATAAAGTTATCTTCATTAAAAGGTAAAGTTATTTTACTCGATTTTTGGGCTTCATTTAATCAGAATAGTTTGCTGGAGAATAGAGAATTGCTTGAGGTTTACAAGAGGTTCAAATCACAAGGATTAGAAATATATCAAGTTTCGTTCGATTATGAGCGAGAGAGCTGGATGGCTGGAATTCAGTCGGCAAACTTACCTTGGATTAATGTGAGTGAACTTACGAAGGATGTTTCTATTGCAGCTCAAAATTACAATGTTACGCGTATACCTGCAAATTATCTTATAAATAGGAACTTTGAGATAGTTGGTAAAGATTTATTTGGGAAGGATCTTGTGCAGATGATTTCGAAAACATTATAAACAGAATCGAATGGCCAGCAAAAAGGTATATTTTGCCTCAGATATACACCTTGGGTTACCTACTCCTGACGGTGTTCTTGCCCGAGAGAAGCTTTTTGTAAGTTGGCTTGATGCAATCAAAGAGGATGCATCAGAGATTTTTTTGGTTGGAGATATTTTTGATTTTTGGTACGAATATAAAAGAGTTGTTCCAAAGGGATTTACACGGTTTCTTGGCAAGATAGCCGAGATAACAGATTCAGGCATTCCTGTTCACTTCTTTACTGGCAACCATGATGTTTGGATGTTCAATTATTTTCCAAAGGAGTTAGGGGTGCAGTTGCATCGAGAGCCCATTGAACGTGAGTTTAACGGCAAAAAGTTTTACATTGGCCATGGCGATGGGCTCGGTAAAGGCGACTATGGCTACAAGCTGCTAAAATCAATTTTTACTAGTAGGGTTCTACAATGGCTTTTTTCGCGCATACACCCAAATTTTTCGTTATGGCTTGGTAATCGTTGGTCGGTGAGTAGCCGTTACTCAAAGGAGATAACATATCAATTTAAGGGCGACGATGAATTAATTGCTCGGTTTGCAAACGAAAGCCTAACAAAAAAGCACTATGACTACTTTATTTTTGGGCATTGGCATGCGCCAGTAATTCACCCACTTCATAACGATTCAACCCTTGTGATTTTAGGCGATTGGATTGTTAACAACACCTTTGCATGCTGGGATGGTCAAAATATGAGCCTTAAAAAGTACAACCCACCTTCTGACCCTCATTTAATTGCTCAGGTTTAAACTTTAATCCATTTTGCTGGTCGAAACAAGTCAGGTAAATGGGTTACACTATTTGCAATGCTGTTTACGATACTCACAGTTCTTGTTATTCTTTGTTGAAGATTAATGAATAAAATACTAAAATCAGTTTCGTCCATTAATTCTTCGGCTTCGAGCCGAACTATGCGGGCTGTTAGAGCTGGCCTCAAACCTGCATTAAAAACAGGCATTTGGCTACTAAAGATAACGATACCTTTATCTCTTGTAGTAACATTGTTAGGCTACTTTGGGGTAGTATCGTATATCGCCGATTTCTTAAATCCTGTTTTTAGACTAATGGGTTTACCTGGCGAGGCTTCGCTGGTTTTTATTACATCAATTTTTTTAAATATATATTCGGTCATTGCAGTTATGGCACAATTACCCTTAACCGTAAGGGAGATAACTATACTGGCGGTTATGTGCCTAATTGCTCACAACCTTATTGTTGAAACCACTGTGCAGGCTAAAACGGGCTCCAAAGCATGGCAAATTGTACTACTTCGCTTATCAATGGCCATATTTTCGGCATTTTTGCTTAACTGGATACTTCCTAGTCAGATGAAGGGCATTGTTCCAGCCCTGCAAGTCACTATATCACACAACTTTATTGAGTTAATGCTTGGTTGGGTAAAATCAGCTTCTTTGCTTACCCTTAAAATAGTAATTCTGGTTACCCTTTTAATGGTTTTGCAGGAGATCTTAAAAGAGTTTGGTGTTATAAAACTTTTATCAAAAATATTTAGCCCCTTACTCAAGTTGTTTGGCTTGCCTCAGAGTACATCTTTTTTGTGGATTGTTGCCAATATCCTTGGTTTGGCCTATGGTTCAGCTGTAATGGTTGCCGAGGTAAATAATGGAACAGTAACAAAACAGGATGCCGATTTGCTAAATTACCATATTGCTATTTCGCACTCAAACCTCGAAGATCTATTCCTGTTTGTAGCCATTGGCGCACCTGCTATGTGGATATTGTTTCCGCGCCTTGCAATTGCCGCAATGGCGGTATGGGGCCGTCGGTGGGCTCTATCTCGAAAAAAAACTACAGTTAGGTAGGCTGGCTGATAGTTGGATAACTAGTATCCCTAGATACATCCATCTCTAATGGAGATTAAGCATGAAGTGTCCTCTCTTGTTTTGAAAAGCAGGTTAAATATTCTATTTTTACAACAGACAAAACAGTAATGTATTATGAAGCAATATCTTGATTTATTGGACAATATACTTGAAAATGGAACTCAAAAAGAGGATAGGACCGGTACTGGTACAATTAGCCTTTTTGGCCACCAGATGCGGTTTGATCTTAGTAAGGGCTTTCCCATGCTTACAACAAAAAAACTTCACATCAAGTCAATAATATACGAGTTGTTATGGTTTCTTAAAGGCGATACTAACATCAAATACCTTAATGATAATGGAGTGCGTATTTGGGATGAGTGGGCAGATGAGCATGGCAATTTGGGACCAGTTTACGGACATCAATGGAGAAGTTGGCCAACTGCCGATGGGCAGACGGTGGATCAGATTAGCCAAGTTGTTAACTCACTGAAGAATAACCCCGATTCCCGTAGGCATTTAGTTTGTGCATGGAATGTGGGAGAGATTGATAATATGGCTTTGCCGCCTTGCCATATCATTTACCAGTTTTATGTTGCCAATGGCAAACTGTCGTGCCAACTATACCAGCGTAGTGCCGATGTGTTTTTGGGAGTTCCATTTAACATTGCATCGTATGCACTACTCACTTTAATGATGGCGCAGGTTACAGGGCTTAAACCAGGCGATTTTGTGCACACCTTTGGCGATGTGCATATCTACCAAAATCACCTTGAACAGGTTAAGTTACAGCTTACTCGCGAACCTCGGCAATTACCCAAAATGGTTATTAACCCTGCAATAAAATCAATTTTTGATTTTGGGTATGATGATTTTACACTCGAAGGGTACGATCCTCATCCCCATATAAAGGGTAAGGTGGCAGTTTAGTTTTAATAATTCAGAAGACAGAATCATGAATATTTCGATAATAGTAGCTATAGCAGAGAATAATGTAATTGGACATAATAATCAGCTAATATGGCATATCCCCGGTGATTTAAAGCGTTTTAGAGCCCTAACCATGGGGCACCATATGATAATGGGTCGTAAAACATGGGACTCAATAGGCCGGCCCTTGCCCGGTAGGCAAAGCATTATTGTAACCCGCAATAAAAATTTTAGTGTTGATGGTGCCGATGTGGTACACTCACTCAGCGAGGCCATTGAACTGGCGAAGTCCGATAGCGAGATATTTATAGTTGGTGGAGGTGAACTTTATCGTCAGGCTTTGCCTTTGGCCAATAGACTATACCTAACTAAAGTGCATAAGAAATTTGAAGGCGATATTGAATTTCCTGAGATAGACTATTCGCAGTGGCGAGAGGTGTCATCAGAAAAAGGAAAGCCCACCGAGAAGGATGGGCTTGAGTATACCTATATAGATTTGGTAAAGATTGTTTAGCTATGCTGCCTTAAGTCTTTTTATATTGGCCTTTTCCATTTTCTTTTTAGCGTATTCTAAATCAACAACCATCTCTTTTTCCTCTCCAGATGGAAGTTCGAACATGGCATCAATCATTATTATTTCACAGATTGACCGGAGTCCTCGAGCTCCAAGTTTGAACTCAATAGCTTTTTCTACAATATAGTCAAGAACTTCATCCTCTATTTCGAGTTTAACCCCATCGTAGATAAAAAGTTTTTGGTACTGCTTAACAATGGCATTCTTAGGTTCGGTTAAGATGCTCCTTAAAACATCTTTTTCCAACGGATTAAGATAGGTTATAACTGGCATTCGACCAATTATTTCGGGGATAAGTCCGTATGCTCTTAAGTCCTGAGGAGAGATATATTGTAGTAGGTTATCCTTGTCGATTTGCTCTCGCTGCTTACTTGCTCCGTAGCCAACAACTTGTGTGTTAAGTCTTTTGGCTATCTTTTTTTGTATTCCCTCAAATGCGCCTCCGCAAATAAAAAGAATATTACGAGTGTCCACCTCAATCATTTTCTGCTCGGGATGTTTTCTGCCACCTTGCGGTGGAACGTTTACCTTAGAGCCCTCAAGTAGTTTAAGCATTGCTTGCTGAACTCCTTCTCCCGATACATCACGGGTAATGGACGGGTTATCGCTTTTGCGTGCAATTTTATCAATTTCATCAATAAAAACAATACCCTTTTCTGCCGCTTCAACGTTATAATCAGCTGCTTGTAGTAAGCGGGTAAGAATGCTTTCAACATCCTCGCCAACATAACCTGCTTCGGTAAGTACTGTGGCATCTACTATAGTAAACGGTACATGAAGCATGCGCGCAATGGTTCGGGCTAAAAGGGTTTTTCCAGTACCTGTTTCGCCCACAAGCAGAATATTCGATTTCTCTATTTCTACATCATCATCAGTTATGGGCTGAAGTAAGCGCTTGTAATGGTTATAAACCGATACGGATAGATATTTCTTTGCCTCATCCTGTCCAATTACGTATTGGTCGAGAAACTCCTTAATCTCTATTGGTTTTAAAAGTTTGTTTTTGCTTAACTTAAAATTACCTTTCTTTTTAAGTTCCTCCCGCACAATAAGGTTTGCCTGCTCGGTACACAGATCGCAAATAAATGCTTCAGTCCCAGCAATAAGCAGATTAACTTCTTTCCTTTGTCTTCCGCAAAATGAGCATTTGTCGTTGTTCTTCATCCCTAAAGTTTCTCTTTAATAATTCCATGCAAAGGTACAGTTTTTTATGGAAATTATTTGTGGTCGTTTATACCATAAAAACTATTAGTTAGGTTCCACAAAAAAAAAGAGGCCGCCTTTTAAGACAGCCTCCTGCATGAGCGGGAAATGGGGATCGAACCCACGACCCTCAGCTTGGGAAGCTGATGCTCTACCACTGAGCTACTCCCGCGTGCATTAACCCTCAGCTTTGGGATCCGCCAACTGGCGGACTACCACTGAGCTACTCCCGCGTGCATTAACCCTCAGCTTGGGATCCGCCAACTGGCGGACTACCACTGAGCTACTCCCGCGTGCATTAACCCTCAGCTTGGGATCCGCCAACTGGCGGACTACCACTGAGCTACTCCTGCGTATGTTAAGCCTTAACTTTTGATCCGCCAACTGGCGGACTACCACTGAACTGCTCCCTCAATCAAAAAAAGTCAACTAAAACTATTAGATTGACTTTAAACTTTGTGGAGGTAAGGGGAGTCGAACCTAACCGCAATACCACCTATGTTTCAATATATTGTAAATACCTAAATAACCAATACCCCCGAATAAGCCACCTGCTTAATTGTTGCAAATTGCTGAAAGAACTACTACCAAAGTTATGAAAAATTGCTAATTTGGCAATACAATTAACAAGTATTATTTATGGCTGAGGATATTGTAATTGAGATACAGAAAATAATAGATTTTGTTGAGGCTCCTATAAATGTGCTAATACCCAAAGACAATCCTGACCCCATATTGAAACAAGCTAACCCTTCATACGAGATTTGTACTTTTACTAAAGACAAACTTGAGGATGATCCAACTTTATTTAATACTAAAGAGCAATATAACGCCGTGCTTGAAGAAAACCTGAAAGTAATTACTAGATATTTTGAGCTAATATCAAGTTTAAACATTTTTGAAATACTGCCCTTTATAGATGATTGGCAATCTAAGCTAGACTATCAAACTAAAATTTTAAATTATCCTCAATCCAAGCGTGACCATATTAAAATTCATTTTACTCCCATTGTTTTTGAATACGATAGTTCTAAAGATAAAATCTTAACCACTTCTAAAACCGTCGATAATCTATCTGGAATACAAACCATGAGGTTGCACGAGACGATAGAAAAGATCAACTCTATTGAACACACACACCTCAGGAAACTTCTAAGTTTGTTAGAAGAGTACAATACAACACACATTATAAAACTAAAGTTCCCCTTAAAATACCCCAATACTGATAAGTTAAAACGCATTGCTAGTATATTGAATGACGTCAATTTTATTTCAGATGCCTCAGTACAGCCATTTATTGATACTTTTTCAGGAAAAACACCATCACAACCAATAAGATGGACAAAGGAAACAACTACCTTCGTAATGTTTATTAATAGCTTTAGAGAAGAGTTAATACCCTTGGATAAGAAAAAATGGGTTTATTTTCAAAACACACCATTATTCCTCGACGAAACAGGCAAACAATTTGTTAATCTTGCTCAATCCTACCAAATAGCATTAGGTGAATCAAGGCAAAGGAAAAATCGAAACCATGATGACTTAGCCCTTGTGATTGCTCTCATATAAAGTATTTATAGTATTTATATTTTCTTAATATAATGCTCTAATTCAGTGCATTCGTATTATATCAGTATTTCTATTTGTCTGATTATAAGGTGTGTTAAATATTTTATCTAAGTGTAAATACTATCTATTCTTCATTTCTCAAATAATTTAAAACTTGCAGTCGATAATAATTGATACTTATTACTATCAATTGGATTAATAATAGATTAAATATTAGTGGATTATGGAATAATATAGATAAATGGGAGGATTCATAACTATACAAGGTAAGTTATCAGAATCAGCACAGGGACAAACTCCACCCTATTGTAAACGTTTTAATAATTAATTATTTATGATTAACGAATTAGATTTTAATGTAAAAAAATTTAACGAAACGCTTTCTGCTATACTAGGTAAAGTGGACGCAATTCAAGATAAGTTAGGTAACGGAATGAAAGAAGATAAGTGGTTAAGCTCAGGTGAAGCAGCTGCTGAAATGAATTTATCGGTAAGAACAATAATGAATTACAAAGCTTCGGGCATCGTGCCCTTTTCAAAAGTTGGGGGAAGGCTTTATTTCCGAAGAAGCGATTTGATTAAGGTGTTGGAAAATGGTAAAAGTTAATGGAGGGTTAAAAATGATTAACAAAGAAACTATCGAGGACATTACAGCATTATTCTCTGTGTCAGAAGCAATAAATCGGATTGAAGAGAGGTTGATCAGAATCGAGAGGATGCTATTGTCTTCACACCCTCAGAAGCCTGTAAATGATGTAATGCTTATTGATGAGGCCTTGAAATTTTTAATGGAAAATGGGCGACCCACATCCCGAAGTACTCTTTACAAGGAAACTTCACTTGGTTGGATACCCTCCAAGCGGATAGGAAAAAGAAGAGTTTTCTCACGCAAAGATTTAAAAAATTGGCTTGATACGGGAATGCCCAAGCAGATAGAATTGGATGCAGCCGATAGGCTAGCGGAGAGAATAGGTAAATATGGTAAAGTTTAAGATTATATGGAGAAAAGAGATACTAAAAAGGCTTTAGGCGAAAATAAGAGTAGAACTGTTAATAGAGCGAATGAAGATTTTGCCTCTATTTTAAGTTCTGTAGAAGTTAATCCACATATAAATATTGAAGAACCTCCAGTTGCCATAGAAGTGTATTCAGCTGAAAGCGTAGCTCCTTCTTTTACATTGGGCAATTTTAGCATGGTAATTGGAAAAGCTAAGAGTAAAAAAACATTTTTATTAACGGGATTAGCAGCCAGTGCTGTTTCTGGCGGTTTTAAAATAGGAGTGCTGAAAGGGACACTACCTGAAGGTAAATTTAAGGTTCTTTATTTTGATACAGAACAGTCAGAATATCATTTAAATAAAACTATAAAAAGGGTATTGGTACAAGCCGAAAATCTATCGAATTTTAAAGCATTCGGGCTGCGGAAATTCAATGCAAGTGAAAGGTTGGCTTTAATTGAATTTGCTATCTGCAACACCCCAAATCTAGGGGTAGTTTTTATTGATGGTCTAAGAGATTTACTCTCAAAAGGCATTAACGATGAGGAGGAAGCAACAAGCATAACTAGCAAAATGCTTCGATGGACAGCCGAACTTAATATTCATATCGTTGTGGTACTACACCAAAACAAAGGTGATCTAAACGCTCGGGGACATATAGGCACAGAGTGCTTGAATAAGGCCGAAACGACTATATCGGTAACTGCCGATAGCCACAATATGAATTATTCTATAGTTAGTTGTGAGCAATGCAGAGATATATCCTTTGATAATTTCTCATTCTTCATTAATGATCAAGGACTACCTGAATATAGTAGTAGGGTCCAATTTACATCATCTACAGTAGCAACAAACCCTGAACAAATTGATGATGATGCTCATATGAGTGTATTAGAACAAATTTATGAGGAAAACTCATCGTATAACTACGCTGATATAATGCAATCAGTTAAAAAATCTTACGAAACAACCTTGGGGGATAACAAATGCCGAGTTTTTATTAATTATTTCTTAGAAAAAGGATGGCTTCAAAAGGAAAGAACTGGTAAAAGCGTTTCCTACACTTACAAAAAACCAGAGCAGTAGGATTTATATCCTGTGTTAAGTTAGCTCGTGTATATATAGGCTAATTTAACTTAACATAAGTTATAAAAGGGCTATCTCCAAGGTAGCCCTTTTATAATATGGAATACTGGAGTATCTTGATTTCTTATACAGCCCATTACCCTACTTTGTGGAACATTTTCCATAATATACTTCACCTAAACTCTCTTTTACTAACGATAGTAATCGGTTAAAATCAAATTTATTTTAACACCCGACACAAACTGTCGCACCCATAAATTACCTTTGGCAGTTTAGCAAATTTTATGTTCATTATTAGCTCTGGATTTGCTACTTTTAACAATCCAATAATTTCTATAAACATACTATGTCCGAAGACCAAAAGAAACAGCTGGAGCAGCAGCTCTGGAATATTGCCAATACCCTAAGGGGCAAGATGGATGCCGATGATTTCCGTGACTACATCCTTGGATTCATCTTCTACAAGTACCTATCCGAAAAGATGGAGCTGTACGCCAATAATATCCTTAAAGAGGACAAGATTAACTACCTTGATATTGCCGAGGATACTTCACAGGGTATCGAGTACCTTGAAGCTATTAGTGATGAATCACTCGAAAAACTTGGTTACTTCCTTAAACCATCGGAACTATTTGGGCAGGTAGCAGACAGGGGTAATGGTAAAGGCAATGGGAAAAGCAACTTCATTATTGAGGATATCCAAAAAATCCTTATCAATATCCAGAACAGCACAATGGGTACCGATAGTGAGGATGATTTCGACCATCTGTTTGAGGACTTGGATTTGAACAGCACCAAGCTGGGCAAAACTCCTGAGCAGCGCAACGAGGTTATAGCAAAAGTGCTGTCGCATCTCAATAAAATTGATTTTAAGCTGGAGGATTCCCAAATAGATGTGCTGGGCGATGCCTACGAGTACCTTATTGCCCAGTTTGCCAGTGGTGCAGGTAAAAAGGCGGGCGAGTTCTACACGCCACAGCAAGCCTCCAAAATCCTTTCTCGCATTGTTACGCTGGGCAAAACCCGCATAAAATCTGCCTACGACCCAACCTGTGGCAGCGGATCGCTAATCCTCAGGCTTGGCAAGGAGTGCGAGGTGATGAACTTCTACGGGCAGGAGCTGAACCGTACCACCTATAACCTGTGTAGGATGAATATGATTCTGCACGATGTTCACTACACAAGGTTTGATATTAAGCTGGAGGATACCCTTGAGCATCCACAGCACCAACAGCTAAATGCCGAGGCGGTGGTAGCCAATCCTCCATTCTCAGCCAAGTGGAGTGCCAATAACCTGTTTATGAGCGACGACAGATTCAGCGAGTATGGCAAACTAGCCCCATCTTCTAAGGCAGATTATGCCTTTATACAGCATATGATATACCATTTGGGCGAGAATGGCACAATGGCTGTGGTAATGCCACACGGGGTGCTTTTTAGGGGTGCTGCCGAGGGGCATATACGCAAGTACCTTATTGAGGAGAAGAACTACCTCGATGCCGTTATTGGACTTCCATCAAACATATTCTACGGAACAAGCATACCCACCTGCATACTGGTATTTAAGAAGTGCCGTGAGCAGCCCAACGATATCCTATTTATTGATGCCAGCCAACATTTTGAGAAGGTAAAGAACCAGAACTATCTGCGTGATGAAGATGTTGACCGCATTGTGGAAACCTACGCCAAGCGAACCAGCATTGATAAGTACAGCTACGTAGCAACCCTCGATGAAGTGCGTGAGAATGATTACAACCTCAATATCCCTCGCTATGTAGATACCTTTGAGGAGGAAGAACCCATAGATATTTCTGCTATTGCCAATGAGTTAAAAACGCTGGAAATAGATATACAAGCCACCGATACCCAGATTGCTGGCTACTGCCGTGAGCTTAATATCCCAACACCCTTATAGCAATGGAGAAGAAAGCGATGATACCAAAGTTAAGGTTTCCTGAGTTTGAGGGGGATTGGGATAGAAAAAAAATAAAAAATTGTTTGTCTATAGGTAGCGGTAAAGATTATAAACACTTAAACAAAGGTGAAATTCCAGTTTATGGAACAGGAGGACTAATGACTTACGTTGATGATTTTTTATATGATGGTGAAACAGTTTGTATTGGAAGAAAAGGAACTATAGATAACCCTAGGTATTTTAATGGAAAGATTTGGACAGTTGATACTTTATTTTACACAAATTCATTTAAAGAAACCTTACCAAAGTTCATTTATTTTATTTTTCAAAGAATAAATTGGAAACAACATAATGAAGCTTCTGGTGTTCCAAGTTTATCGAAAAACACAATTGAAAGCATTAAAATTACCCTCCCCACCCTCCCCGAGCAGCAAAAGATAGCCTCCTTCTTTACCGCCATCGACCAGAAGCTAACCCACCTAAAGCGAAAGAAAACACTGCTTGAGCAATACAAGAAGGGCGTAATGCAGAAGATTTTTGCGCAGGAGATACGGTTCAAGGATGAGAATGGGAAGGAATATCCTGATTGGGAGAGGAAGAAATTAAAAGATGTTCTTTTTGAACACAAAACCCTAAACTCGGGCAATAAGTTTCCAGAAGTTTTATCTGTTGCAAAACAAAAAGGGGTGATAAATCAAATTGAGCATTTAGGACGTTCATTTGCTGCCAAAGACATTTCAAACTATAAAGTTATTAACCCTTATGACATAGTTTACACAAAAAGCCCTACATCGGATTACCCATTTGGAATAATTAAACAGAGCCAATTAAATAGAAGTGGCGTTGTTTCACCTTTATATGGGGTTTTTAAACCAGCTACACCAGCTTTAGGCTTTATGCTCCACAACTATTTTTTGTCTTGGGTTAATACATATAACTACCTTAAACCGCTTGTTGAGAAAGGTGCAAAAAATACGATGAATATTAACAATAATACATTTCTGAATGGAGTAAAACTCAGCCTTCCCGTTTCAGAAAGAGAACAAACCAAAATCGCCAACTTCCTCTCCACCATTGATAAGAAGATAGATGCGGTGGCAGAGGCTATTGAGGCAACGGAGTGTTGGAAAAAGGGGCTAATGCAGCAAATGTTTTGTTAATTATGAAAAAAGAATACGATAATATATTTCAAGAAGAGGTTGAAAGAATACTCAAAGAGTTGTATTTTAATCCAATACCTAATCAACCTAGAAAAATTGGAGTTATCCAAACTGAAAAACGTTATATCGACTACCTAGTTGATAATAAATTAGTTTCAAATCTAGATTCTGTTAGAGAAGCAGGTAAATGGGGACTAGAACTTTTAAGTAATGGATGCGAAGTGTTTGAAAAATATGGTGGATGGAGGAAATACAAAAGAAAGGTAATAAGCAAACAGGAAAGAATAAATAGGGCAAAAGAATTGGCGGCTAGATTCTGGTGGATTCCAGTTGTTATTTCAGCATTTTCGTTAGTCTTGTCTTTAATGGCATTATTGCTTTAGGATGTTTAAAAATTGGAAATTAAATTTTATAAAACAGACATTGGACTATGAGCAAAACATTCAATATTTACTGCGATGAGAGTTGCCACCTTGAGAACGACCATAAAAGATTTATGCTTTTGGGTTGCGTTAGCGTGGCATACAATCAGGTTAAACGTCACAACGAGAGGATTAATAACTTAAAAAAGAAGCACAATTTTTATGGTGAGATAAAATGGACTGGGGTATCATCATCGCAGTATATGTTCTACAAGGAGTTGCTAGAGTATTTTTTCGATACAGATATTAGGTTCAGAGCGGTAGTGGTTGATAAAACTAGGGTAATGAATGATAGGTTTGCTCAGGATTTCGATACATTCTACTACAAGATGTATTACCAGTTACTAATCCATCGGAAGAATAGCGAGTACTCATATAATGTTTATTTGGATATTAAGGATACCCTCAGTAGTACTAAGGTAAATAAGCTTAAAGATATTCTAAACACAAAGTATGGTGTGTTTCGTAATGTTCAAAATATCCATTCCAAGGAGAGTTTAATGATGCAATTAACCGATTTCTTAATGGGTGCTATCTCCTACGAGCTAAATAATGATAAAAAAAGGGTGGTAGCAAAGCAGCATATTATCGACAGAATAAAGCAACATTCTAAGCAAACTCTTTCATCATCTACAAATTATACGGAGAAGAAGTTAAACCTGTTTTTTATTGAATTGAAGTAGTATGCCTTTAAATTTGTTGAAAAAGTATAACGCTCTACTTGAACTCGATGGGTTCAATGAAAGGGATAGGGAAAAATCCTTAATGGGAGTTTTCAATCGGGATATTGTTAACAACAAATCATTCAGGTTTAAGGGGAAACAAATAAACCCAACGCCAAAGGATGGTGTAATTACAATGAGTACTCTTTTTACTCACCTTACAACACATATAATTGATAAGAAAACAAGAGAAAGGGAGTTTGAAATACACAGGTCTAAACGATTACACTGGGTTAAACATCATATTGACGAAAGAAAAAAAGACAATATGCTAGTGTTTTCAGTAAAAGAACCTGGCGGATTTAGAACCTACATTTTTGATAAAGAGGAAAACTATGTGATTGTTTTGGAGCCATTACGAACAAAAAACGAGTACTATTTACTCACTGCTTTCTTTGTTCAGGGTAAGGATGCCAAGCGCAATAAATTCATCAAAAAGTATGCGAGGAGATTACCAGAAACGCTATAAAAAGCAAAAAACGCATAGCATCTAGGCTTGCGTTTTTCGATTTCCTTCCTCCAAATGGTAGGATGAACTCGCTACAAATATAGCATATATTTACACTTAATTCGCAATAATTCTAAAAAAATGTAATGAACTATCTGGATTTATATAATTTTTTTATAGGTTTGGTTTTTCATACAATCAAACAATACACCTCCCTTGCCTCTCTACGATGCACACTTGGGGGGTCTTTTCTATTTAAGGAGAATGTAGAAATATGAGTAAACAACCCGAACAGATACTAGAGGAGCAGCTAATAGCCCAGCTAACCGAATTGGGTTACGGCTACGTTAAGGTAAGCAACGAGCAGGAGCTAATAGCCAACCTTAAATCCCAGCTTGAGAAGCACAATGGCAAAACTTTTTCTGACAAGGAGTTTGAGAAGGTTTTAAACATACTCAGCAAGGGTTCGGTATTCGAGAAAGCAAAAACGCTACGTGAGAAGCAGCATATCGTAAGGGATAATGGCGATAACCTGTACTTCGAGTTTATCAATATGGAGCACTGGTGCCAGAACCAGTATCAGGTTACCCACCAAATTACAATGGAGGGCACGTACAAGAACCGCTACGATGTTACCCTGCTTGTGAACGGATTGCCACTGGTACAGATAGAGCTAAAACGCAGGGGGTTAGAACTAAAGGAGGCATTTAACCAGATAAACCGCTACCAACGCCACTCATTTGGGGCAAGTGCTGCCCTTTTCCAGTACGTTCAAGTATTTGTAATAAGCAATGGCGTTAATACAAAGTACTACGCCAATAACAAGAAGCAATCGTTTAAGCAAACATTCTACTGGACGGATAAGGAGAATAAACGCCTAACCAACATACTTAACGGATTCACATCGGAATTTTTAGAACCCTGCCATATCTCCAAGATGATATGTAGGTACATTGTGCTAAACGAAACCTCCAAAATACTGATGGTACTTCGACCATACCAATACTTTGCAGTTGAAGCACTACTCGACAGGGTTATGCACAGCCGTAAACACGGCTATATTTGGCATACTACGGGTAGTGGAAAAACGCTAACATCATTTAAAGCCAGTCAGATACTCACCCGTTTACCCAAGATATCCAAAGTGGTTTTTGTGGTGGACCGGAGGGATTTGGACTATCAGACCTCCAGGGAGTTCAACAGCTTTAGCAAGGGCAGCGTCGATAGTACTGATAACACAAGGAAACTGGTTAAGCAGTTCACCGATGATACCAAGCTCATTGTTACCACCATACAGAAGCTTAACACCGCCATCAGCAAGAAGCACTACTTGGAGAGGATGGAGAGGATGAGGGATGAACGTATTGTATTCATCTTCGACGAGTGCCACCGAAGCCAGTTTGGCGAGACCCATAAACGTATCACAACATTCTTCAAGAATATTCAGATGTTTGGCTTTACGGGTACACCCATATTTGCCGATAATGCAGCCAAGAACGAGATGGGCAAGCGCACTACCAAAGACCTGTTTGGGGAGTGCCTGCATAAGTACGTAATTACCGATGCCATTAGGGATGAGAACGTACTGAAATTCTCTGTTGAGTACGTGGGGAAGTACCATAGGAAGGACAGTGCCACAGAGATTGATATTCAGGTAGAGGATATCGATGTGGAGGAGCTGATGGAATCGCAGGAAAGGCTAGAGAAGATTTGTGATTACATTATTGCCCACCATAATCGTAAGACCCACAACAGGGAATTTACCGCAATGCTATGCGTAAGCAGCGTGGCATCCCTAATAAAGTACTACGAGGCATTTCAGCGTAAGAAGTTGAAAGGAGAGCACAACCTTAAAATTGCCACCATATTCAGCTACACTGCAAACGAGGATGATGCCGATGCCAATGGTTTTATAGCGGAGGAAGTTCCGCTTGCAGCAGAACCTGAGGTTGGCTATGGGGTAAACGTGCATACCCGTGAGAAGCTGGATAAGTTCATTGTCGATTACAACCAGATGTTCGGTACGGCATACTCCACCAAGGACAGCCAGAGCTTTTACAACTACTACAACGATATATCCAAAAAGGTAAAGGAGCGTAAAATTGATATTCTGCTAGTTGTAAATATGTACCTCACAGGATTTGATAGCCCACCGCTTAACACGCTTTATGTTGATAAGAACCTAAAATATCACGGTTTAATACAAGCGTATTCCCGAACAAACCGAATCCTAAACGAGCTTAAATCGCAGGGCAATATCGTTGCGTTCCGCAACCTAAAGAATGCCACCGATGAGGCTATAACCCTCTTTAGCAACAAGGATGCCATTGAGGAGATAATAATGCAACCCTTTGATGATTACGTTAAGGCATTCAACGGAGCATTTCAGAAACTGCTGCAAATTGCTCCCAGCGTGGATAGTGTTAATGAGTTACAATCGGAAGAGGATGAGCTGGAGTTTATAAAAGCATTTAGGGATTTGATGCGGGTAAAGAACGTGCTTACCACCTTCTCCGATTTTAATTGGGAAGCATTGGATATGGACGAGCAGCACTTTGAGGACTACAAAAGCAAGTACCTTGACCTGTACGACAAAACCAAACCTCACGATAAGGAGAAGGTTTCCATACTCGATGATGTGGACTTTGAGCTGGAGCTAATCCATCGTGATGAGATTAACGTGAGTTATATTATTCAATTGCTTATTAAACTAAAAGCCAATAGCAAGAAAGATGCGGAGCAAACCCAAAAGGAGATCATTAATCTGCTTAACACCGAGGTACAACTTCGTAGCAAGAAGGAGCTAATAGAGAAGTTTATCGAGGAAAATATGCCCATAATTCTCGATACCGATGATATACCACAGGAGTTTGAACGGTTCTGGAACAAAGAGCAACAAAAGGCATTCGAGCAGCTGGTAAAGGATGAGAATCTATCCCAACAGAAGGCGCAGGCTTTAATTGAAACCTATCTCTACTCAGAAAAAGAACCCTTACGGGACGATATACTGGATTTAATAGAGGGCGATAAGCCAACGCTTCTGCAACGAAAGAAGATTAGCGATAGGATATTGAGCAAGGTAATGGGCTTTGTGGATACGTTTATTAATGGGGTTGTGGGGGTGTAGAATTTGAGAACAGCATCTTTAAATAATTTTTATACCTTTATAACCCATACATACTGTGTTTTAACCTAGCCAATAAACCCTTTACCAATGCACCCCGAACCACAAGGATATGTAACGCTGCTGGCAAATCTGAAAGAACGCATCCGCATAGCGCAGTACGAGGCTAAAAGGGCTGTTAACACCCAAATGATTAGCCTTTACTGGGATATTGGCAAGAAACTCTCTGAACTACAGAAGGATGGCTGGGGGAAATCGGTAGTTGACAATCTTTCTAAGGATATCCAGAAAGAGTTTCCTGGAATTAAAGGTTTTGGAACATCAAACCTTTGGTATATGAAGCAGTTTTTTGAGGAATACAGCGGTAACGAAATTCTCCAACCGCTGGTTGGAGAAATTAGCTGGACAAAGCATCTTGTGATAATGTCACGCTGCAAAGACCCACAGGAAAGGCAGTTCTACATACTGGCTACCAAAAGAATGGGTTGGTCAAAGGATGTGCTAATACATAAGGTTGAGCTAAAAACCTATGAGAAGTTCCTTTTAGGGCAATCCAACTTCGACCGCACACTGCCCGATAGCATCAAGAACCAAGCAATACTAGCCGTAAAGGACGAATATACATGGGATTTCACTCATCTTCACGAAGAACACTCAGAAAAGGAGCTGGAGGAAACTCTAGTAAAAAATATCCGAGCATTCCTAATGGACTTTGGTCCAGACTTCTCCTTTATTGGAAACCAGTATCGAATAGAGTTAGAAGATAAAGAGTACTTTATCGACTTGCTTTTATATCACAGAAGCATACAGAGCCTTATTGCTATTGAACTGAAAATTGGTGAGTTTTTGCCCGAGTATAAGGGCAAAATGGAGTTTTATCTCAATGTGTTAAACGACACCATTAGGTTACCCCACGAGAATCCTGCAATTGGGATTATAATTTGCAAATCAAAGAGCCGTACAATTGTGGAATATGCTCTAAAGGACAGCACCAAGCCCATAGGCGTTGCAACATATAGCCTTACCACAAAGCTACCCGAAGAGTATCGCCATAAGCTACCCAACTCAAAGGAGATTGCGGAAAAGCTATCGTTTTTGTTGTGATAAACATTACCAAATGAAGAGTTAACACCATGAAAACCTATATTCTCGACATCATCCCCCAAATTAAGCAGTTTTCTAAAAAATTGGATATTATTACCGTGCTTACCAATCAGCATTGGGTTGTGTTGGATGAAATAAGCAAAAGCAAAAGCGTTTATATTTTTCGCTCCAACAATGAGTTGTTAATTTCCCAAAACGGCAAAGTGAAAAGGGCAAGGTGGGAATACTTAGGGCACAAATCTTTACTAATTGATATTGGTGAGGAGACCTATCTTTTTAAACACGATTTTTACGATGCCAATATACTTACGCTAAAGGTTGATGGGAAGAATGAGTATGCTGTACTTATAAATGAGAATAAGTATGAGTATGAGTTAAACTCACTAGATAGTGTTGTGGTTTTTTTGAAGTCCAAGTATATTGATGGTGTTGAAAATAAAGTAGATAAAAAATTGTCTGAACCTAAATCCAATGTTAATGAGTTAGGTAATGATAATTCAGTTACTATATTGCGTCAAGAGGAAGACTGGTCTTTAGTTACAGGGAAGGTGTTGGAATATACGGTGAAGTATAAGGATGATATTTCAACTGTTTTGTTTATTAAGAAAAAAGGGGTTTATACATTTTCAACATTTGACAAGGTGATTGAGTTTGAGAATTTAGAGGATTGTTTGGATTTTTATAAATCGTACATTGATAAGAAGTAAAGAGTTGTCATTTTTAATTTTGTCCTATTAATAATTAATTAATATGAACGAAGTGATTAAATACTACATAAACAACTTCTCAAGCACAACAAAGAGTCTAAAGAAGCAGGCGATCTTTCTCGAAAAGCCCTGGGCTTTTATCGACGAAGATGGGGAAATTCAGAAATTGATTTTTAAAAAGGACAAAGGGTTGGTAATATCCAAGAACGGACAGGTTGTTATGGGCAAGTGGGATTATTTTCCCGAAGCCAGAGCCTTACTTATAGATAGAGTAACAGACAAGTTACTTCTTAGCGAACAGTTTGTTGATGAGAATGTGTTGATACTAAAGAAGGACGGAACAGAAAATGAATTCTTTGGTCTGGCTAACGAGAATACATTGCCTACCTACAACATACCAAAGTACCTTAATGAACTCAAAAAGATTCAGCTAAGTATGGGTGAGGTTGATTTGCTATGTGGAAAAAAACTTCAGGTTGAAGGTTCGAAGGAAATACCTGGTTTGTATTATTTAATAGGTAGAAAAGCGGAATTAATTGATGAGAGTTTTAACCCCTTACCCATTACCGATGGAGTATTTATGTCAAAAACTAAAAAATTCACATACTACATAGAGAATGGACTTGTTAAAAAGGCTTATAAAAATAGAATTGAAAAAACTATTGATGGGGTCGAATTTGAGATAGAGGATGGGTTGAATAATCGAATTAATAAGAGGGTTACTATAAATGGAATCCCCGCAAGTACCGATAGAATTATTTCATATTATAATGAAATATATAAGCTTAAGGAGAGCGTGATTTTTAATATAATGTTTATCAAGATACATTTTTTGTCCAATGGATATGCAATAAAGTTAGAGCAAAAAGAGGAAAACAAAATTTCTAAGGGTGACCTTGTGATTCATTCAGAACCAATATCACCAATACCCGACGGAAAATATAAAATAAAAGGTAGCCTTTTTAAATGGATTGAGATTAAGGGTTGTGTGGTTGTATAAAGCTTTAACTTACAAAATGGGAGCTAACAATGAAAGACCTGCTAAACAAAATATTCAACCGAATTAAAACTAGTGGTTCAACTATTATTGACACCAACTATTTAAGGGATAATTCGTGGTTTCACGTAACTCAGGATATTAACCACGTTAAAACCGTTTATATTTTCAGAAATAATGGAGATTTGCTAGTTTCTCGTAATGGCGAAATAACCAAGGCTAAATGGGAAAACCTAACCCATTCGACAAACAGCCTAATTATTGATATTGCCGATAAGTCACAACTTTTCAACATCCTATACCTGACATCAGAGTATTTGGTTATTCAGAAGGATGGCACGGATAGTATCGAGGTATTTATAAAGCAGCAGAGATATCAGTCGAAATTACCCAAAGAACTTGCTGAGAATACTATTGAGTTTGTTTTTAGGGATTTGAATGAAAACCTTAATCAAGGCAATAAACAGTTTATTAAAACTGGCATTTCAACTCCTATTACAAAGTCAATAGGAATTGAAAGCAAATCAGATGCTATTGTAGAGAGACCTAGGAAACCAACTACTAAAAGATTCTTTAATCTTAAAAACGATTCTTTCGAGGTAGTAAATAAGATTCAACAAAGAATAGAAAGCCATAAAAATACAGGAAAGCTGGAAATATTCGACTATATAGATGAGTTGAATGATTTAAAGGAACGGGGCATAATTAAAATTAATAATGAAGAAATTGCATTTATTATCGAAATGCAGCGGATTGAAGAGATTCTGATAGAGGATGGTCTTTACTGTATGAACTGTAAATCGCTTTGTACAATGCAAGATGGTATCTGTACATTTTGTAACCCAGAATTTCCCGTTGAAGAAATACATAAATTGATGGAAGAATATTCTATTACCTTTAATAATTGGAAGTTCAAATGGGCTAATTACAGATACACAAAGTTTATTGACGCATTGAATTACGCCCGTTTAAAGAAAGACAAGGACAAAAACTAGATATGGTTCCCAATGAATAGTGCAGTCAATTCAACTTTATTTTTGTTATGCTAGACAATGATATAAATAGCAATTACCTTGTAACCTTCGACGAAATCTCTGGTCTCGACTTGGTATCCTTCTAAAATGGTGATGAAGATGTTGTAGGTTATTTTGAAACATCCCCAATTGAGCATAGAATAATAAGACTATTGGAATAAACCCGTTGCTGATAATACTCAGAAGCCCTATTAAATTAAATTTTTCTTATTGAAATTTTAATTCAAATACAACTTCATCTCAGGAAATGTTTTCAGCAAGCCCTTAAGCATTGAACCATCATTTTCTTTTGTGGCTAGTTTTAGCAACCAGGGTATTTCATCGTTATTACAGGAATGGTCATAATTTATTGGTACAGTAACTCGCACGTTAACGCGGTATAGAGTGTATTTCTTAACTGGTAAAGCAATCCCATCAAGAGCCAAAAGTGTTTGCGTTCCACTATCGCTGAAAGTGATTAGCACAGGCTGAACCCATCCCCATTCATCTAAAAATTTCCATTCTTCATCCTCATTGGGTATACTCTTTGCGCCATTTGTAAACTTCTGAGCAATCTCCTTATCTTCAAACAGGTAAAATTGGTGCCCATTAATCTTGTTCTTTATAAACACAATATATTTTTCAAGACACTCCATATTTTCAAGCTTTTGTCAGTTAGCCCAAAGGCTATTCCAAGTGAACATATCTTCAAATTCAGCGATGTGCTCATCTTCAACATTATCCTTAAAAGAGTCAAAAAGAAATGATGAGTTTTCTCGCTCCTTGATGAACTGTTTTACAGAGAAGTTTTTAGGATTAATCTTAACTACTGAAACGCTATTGTGCCCATCGGACTGTGCAAATTTTATTTTCCCTAAATAGGTACAGTTCCCATTTATTGAATAAGTTACAGTTGGGGTATTACCTCTTCCTTTCTGCTCCATATATTCCCAAATCCGACCTTCTTGAGCAGCACTAAATGCCTCTTCGCAGAAAGCAAGGGCGATATCGTAATCTAAAAAATAGCCTAGAAAACAACCGAACCTTCCCTGCTCAAGGACAACAAGAAACATATCAAACTTGCTCACAACTTCAGTTTTATAGTTGATGTTAAATGTAATGAATTTACAAGTTTTACTTGAGAAGAAAATTAAAAGATATTAACAAGGAATAATACAAACGACATACCTTAGCCAAGTGGCCCCCCCTAATGTTGTTATATCTAGTCTAAATTCCTCTGTATTGTAAACTATTTCAGCCTGTTATATTTTCTTATTAATTCGTAATTTTCAGGATTTTTGTATTTTTACGAAGTATTGTGATTTATTACTCACTAGTTTTTTCACCTTGGTACATAAGCAAGGTGATTTGTTAAGTTCTTCTTGGGTTATTCTCTATTAATGATTAAGTTTGATAAGCAAATGGGTTTAGACTAATCATCTCATTTTGGAGAATAAGAACCTATCCTTATAAACCTTAAAACATAATTCGATGAAAGCCGAAACAAAAATTATCTATTATCCAATAATCTTTTGTATAGGTGTAATACTTACAATTACAGTCGCTTGTGAGAAAGAGCAAGAGGTTATATTACCAAGCCTATCAACAATAGAGGTTACTGATATTACAATAACAACTGCAACCTGTGGAGGGAATATCACTGATGATGGCAATGGTGCCATTACTGCAAGAGGAATTGTTTGGGCAACTACAGCAAATCCAACTGCAGAAGATAATGAGGGCAAAACCATAGAAATACCTGGCACAGGAAAGTTCACCAGTGAAATAACTGGGCTAATACGTAACACAATCTACTACGTGAGAGCATATGCGACCAACAAAGCTGGGATAGCCTATGGTAATGAACTAGAGTTTACTACAGAGGGTGAGCCTGCTGCCATTACCACAACTGCCATTACTGATATCACAGCCACCTCTGCAACTGGAGGTGGAAATATCACCGATGATGGTGGAGCTAATATTACTTCAAGAGGAATAGTATGGAGTACTAGTGAAAATCCCACAACCGAGAGCAATGATGGGATAACCACCGATGGTGAGGGCACGGGTAGTTTTGAAAGTGGAATAACAAACCTACAGCCAGACACTGAGTATTACGTGAGGGCATATAGCGTTAGCAGCTTAGGAACTTACTTTGGTGAGCAGATTAATTTTACGACTTACGATGGAACTATTTCCATTAGCACCAATGATGTAACCGGCATAACTCTTAATTCAGCACAAAGCGGAGGTAACATTACATTTGATGGGGGTGCAGCAATAACTGCTAGAGGTGTGGTGTGGAGCACGAGTGAAAATCCAACAACAGATGATACTCACATTGCAAGTGGTGATGGGGTAGGTGAATTTACTGTAAGTATGACTGGATTAACCGATGGTACAACCTATTACATACGTGCTTATGCCACAAATTTATTTGGGATTACTTATGGCAACGAACTGCGTTTTACCACATTTTTCGTTGATGGACCTGGTGATGGTGTAACTGATATCGAAGGAAACACCTATGCAACTGTAAAAATTGGCAACCAGGAATGGATTGCAGAAAACCTAAAGACTACAAAATATAGAAATGGAGACCCAATACTAACAGAATTAAGTGATTTAGAGTGGAACACAACTAACGTAGGAGCTTATGCCATTTATCCCCATAGCCTACAAACGGAGGCTGAGGTTCTCGAAGCGTACGGGGCGCTTTACAACTGGTATGCTGTTGACGATAGTAGAGGTCTTTGCCCTGGGGGCTGGCATGTGCCAACAGATGAGGAGTGGACAACTCTAACAGACTATGCAGGTGGTAATAGCGTTGCTGGGGGTAAATTAAAAAGTATCCGCACTGAGCCCGATGCACATCCCCGTTGGAATTGGGTCAATGAAGGTGCAACGGATGAGTATGGCTTCTCAGCTCTCCCAGGGGGCTATCGTGCCAATAATGGGTCATACTACTATTCTGGACACATTGGTGAGTGTTGGTCCTCTTCTGTGAACTCTTTTTCACAAGCCGTGAGAAGAAGCTTTTACCATGAGTTAATAGGTGTATATGGGGGCGAAATCGGTAAGATTTTTGGTTTATCAGTCCGCTGCATAAAAGACACAGAATAGTAACATATTATATTAGACATAATCTCGTGAGAGAATACCCACTCACGGTTTTTTTCATTATATCTAACCTAATGCTATTCCCTCCATATATATTAAATATAGCATAATCCCCATTTGCTTTTAACCTACCTAAGAATTCCTTTTAGATTTTCTAGTCTTTAGTATTGGAAAACCTTATTCCAATTGAGAAGTTATCTCCTCTCTTCAGACATATCCCCTTTGCTGTACAGAGAAGAAATCGAATTTTTTTAAAAAAATTTTCCAAAAATTTTCGCTACTGCTGAATGCTTCTGATACCTATCCAAACACCCCCGCTAAGGTTTGAAGGTTGGGGCATACCCGACCCATAATCTATTATTCACTAAAACCCATTCAGTTATGGTAACAATTGTTGATTATGCAAAGAGAACCAATGCCGAGGGCAAGGAGTTCTTTATTTTGAGATTGCAAGGCGGTTTGGAGCTTGTTAAATCAAGTCAAACAGGTCAGATGTACGCAACGGCTAAAACAGCCAGCATCACTTCAACCTTTACGGAGGAAGTGTGTAAATCGCTAATTGGTCAGCAACTGCCTGGCTCAGTTAGTAGGGTAGAGTGTGAACCCTACGAGTATACTGTACAGGATACGGGGGAAGTAATCACATTATCCCACCGTTACGAGTACAGGCAGGAGGGCGACACAATGGAGGAAGTTGTGCATCAAGGCAAACCCGAACTGGTTGAAGCCTTGTAGTTTTTGAGGGGAGTGCAATGCTCCCCTTTTTTATTTCTTGTTTATATATATAACCTAAAATTGAATCTGTTATGCAAATAAGACAAGCCGAAAGAAAAAAGGCTAAGATAAGATTAGGGCTTCAGGGTCCGAGTGGTAGCGGAAAAACTTATTCCGCACTTTTAATGGCTTATGGAATGACCAATGACTGGAATAAAATCGTGTTGATAGATACAGAAAATGGTTCAGCCGATTTGTATGCCCATCTGGGAAATTTCCGTGTGTTAAACTTGGGTATTCCTTTTCTACCCGAAAGGTACATAGAAGCCATCCAAACTTGTGAGAAATTACCCGATGTTGAAGTAATTGTTATTGACAGTATCTCGCACGAGTGGGAGGGAAGTGGAGGTATCCTCGACATACACGGAAATATGACGGGTAACAGCTTTACTAACTGGGGAAAGGTAACTCCTCGCCATAATGCCTTTATACAAAAGATACTTCAATCCCGTTGCCATATCATTGCCACCATACGCAGTAAGCAAGATTATGTGCTTTCTGAGAAGAATGGAAAGTATGTGCCCGAAAAGGTTGGATTAAAAGGCGTAACAAGGGAAGGCGTGGATTACGAGCTCACTTTAGTGCTAGAGCTGGATTTAAAGCACAACGCTGTTGCCACAAAAGATCGTACTGGTCTGTTTATGGGCAAACCTGATTTTGTAGTAACGCCAAATACAGGCAAACGTATCTTGGAGTGGTGTAACCTTGGTGTAACAAATACGCCTAAAAATCTCGACGCCATAAAGGCAGAGATAGAGTCTGCGGAAGATGTTGAAACTTTGAGGGATATTCTGAGGAAATATCCAGAACATCGCACAGAGATTGAGCCTCACTGCATTGCTCGTAAGAATGCAATGTATATTAAACAGAGTATTCCACAACCCATAAATCAAACGGAGGGCTAGCAATGGACTTACAACTAATGACACCCGTTACCTTGAGCAATGGCGAGGAGGTTATAGAACAGGAGGATAGACCCTTCATAATGGCTAATACCATTCCCATTACAACTAGAGAACTCAAGGAGAAGTGTATTATCCCCAGCTTTGCAGATAATGAGAGCACCATATCTCACACCAATTTTATTGAGGCGGTGTATCTAGGTGCGCAGAGTTGGCTAAAGCACGAAACCTTTAAACCTCCTAAGGTAAGGGTAAGCCACCCTGTAAATGGAAGAGTTCCCAGCGCAATGGGCAAGCCTGCTAAATTTCTAACAGAGCAGGAGAAAACCCTGTACTGGGAACGGATGATGTTTGAGATCGAAATTCCTAGTATTCGCGATACTATTAACGGGAACAACCTTAACCTGACCATAGGTGGAGTGCGAGCCCTGAATACCGAGAACTTATACACTAAGAAATCTGAGGAGAAGTTTAAGGTGTTTATAGGCTTTAATAATTTGGTATGTCTTAATCTCTGTATATCTACCGATGGGCTAAAAGAGGAACTCAGGGCAAGAACCGTGAGCGAGATAGTGGAGGAGACAGTGAAACTGGTAAGCAACTTCAACGCTCCGCTACTGTTAAAACAGATGGCTGAATTTGGCAATGAGTTTTTATCAGAGCATCAGTTTGCCCAGCTAGTTGGTAGGTCTAGGATGTACCAACATTTACCGCCCAAAATAAAGAAGGATATTCCCATAGTAATGCCGTTGAGTGATAGCCAAATTAATATGGTCACTAGGCAGTATTATCACGATGAATCCTTTAAAAAGGCAGATGAGGGTGGTGTTAGCCTTTGGAGTCTCTTCAATCTCTTCACAGGGGCTAATAAGAGCAGCTACATTGACTCATTTCTCACTCGGGGTGCAGGCAGCCACACCTTTGTCAACGACCTTCAAGTAGCCCTAAAAGAGGGCTCAGGGCATTGGTTTCTCCAGTAGAACCTAATTGTTAACCTATCCTGCCATGCTGGGCAATCACAGCATTGTGAAAAAGCCTTCTACTGGATGGGTAAACCAAGGTTTGCTCGGCTGGCAGGATTTATCAAAGGTATATGACAAGAAATCCAGATGAGTATCTCTACAAACTCTCCAAGATAGTTGATTCTAAAAGTATTCTGGTGGTTGACGGAAATGGTAATCTTCGGAGAATTTTCTGTCCATTTCTTGTGGAAGCACTGGTAAAATTCCAGAACCTATGCAAAGGAGAAGTTTATGTAGTGGATGCCGTAAAGGTTACTCTTACCCTAGAGGATGTTTACATAATTAAAGGGAAAGCCTATCTGATAGGATACTTCAGAATCATAGGTTAAAGTTGAGCGTATGCTGTATTTTGGTGCTGCACTTTTGAGAAGGTTTGGCTCAACTATAAAACTAAATCAAACCCCTGAAAATGTTGCAGAAAAAAACTATCCATCCGTCCAGCTCACTAAGGGTTTGGATGGATGGATGTTGTTTATTGATACCAGAGAAAATGCGATATGGAAACTCTAATAAACATTTTAATGCGCAGGGATGGGCTATCTGAAGAGGAAGCCCAAGACCAGATTAATGAATGCAGAACAGACCTCTTTAGCAGGCTGGAGGAGGGCGATATGCCCTTCGATATAATGGAAGAGCTCTTCGGCTTAGAGCCAGATTATTTAGAAGAACTTATTTTTTAATTCTTAATCCATTTTACTATGATTGATAAAACAGATGGTAAACTCGAAGCCATCAAGAGATTTGCATCTGATAATGGGCTTTTAGAAAACTTAAACAGTAAGTTGGAAGCCCTGAAGAGTAAAGAAAAGGATGGGTGCGTGGTTAACCTACATCAAGATTTTGCCCCACACTCACTTTACTTCGAGGTGATAAAGGATAATAAACTCATTTCTAATGGTGGGCTAATATATCACGGCATACACGATGCTGGTGGCAATGGTTCAGCACCCACATTCTCTGTAAACCTAACACCAGTTAAGGGTTGGGCTATTCACACCTAAACAGTAAAAGAAATGGGGTGCAGTCCATACGGATTGCCCCCCTTTTTTAACCCAGTTTTGCCATTTCCTTTGCCATCAACTCTTCTGTAACACGGGCATAGTGCATTGTCATCAGCACATTTGAATGTCCTAGCATCTTTGAAACAATTTCGATAGGAATCCCATTTGCCAATGTTACTGTTGTCGCAAAAGTATGCCTAGCCGAGTGCCAGGTAAGGTTCTTATTTATTCCGCATAGATCAGCCACCTCTTTTAGGTAGGCGTTCATCTTCTGATTGCTTAGAACCGGCAGCACCATACCATTTCTTGTACGACAGGGATGATCTGAATACTTTTCTATTATGGCAATTGCCTTTTCAACTAAAGGAAGCGTGAATGATTGATTCGTTTTCTGTCTGTGTTTCTTTATCCATTTAGCTCCATTGATTCCAATAACTATATCTTCGTCGGTAAGGTTTTTTACATCAACAAATGCCAACCCTGTATAGCAACAAAACAGGAAGATGTCCTTAACCTGCTCAATCCTATCAATGCTAAATGTTTTGTTCTCAATCCGTTTTAATTCTTCTAGGTCAAGAAACACCTTGTCAGTTTGTTCTGTCTTAAAACGGATCCCGTTAAATGGGTTGGTTTTAATCCAACCATTGTTAACCCCAATGTTTACAATTTTTTTAAAGTTCTTGATGTACTTAACCGTTGTGTTGTTGTTACAATTCCTCTCGCCTCTAAGATAAACCTCGTAATCACTAACAAACTTGTTATTGATTTCTCTAAAGGAGATGTCCTTTTTCTTATACTTCAAGTTCAGGAACGTTTTCAGGTGGTTTAACGAGGTTTCGTGACGTGTGTGAGTCAACTTAGCTACTCCTTTGCCAATTAGTTTCTCTAGGTTTTCATTATGCTCCCGATAAACTTCGAGCAGATACTTTTCTTCATCTAGTTTCCCTTGATATGCTAAAACTAGGGTCTCAGAAGTTATGCTTTGACCTTTGTCCTCTATATCTTTTTGGTGCTCATAGAGTTTTATTCTTATATGTTCTAAGAAATGATTTAGCTCCTTCGACTTTGCACCACCAATAGCCTTTCCCTTTTGAGCGTTCCAGTTATCAGGGCTTACCGAACGCTTGATCGCAAACTCACTTCTAACTCCATCAACGGTTACCCTGCAATAGATTGGGGCTTCGCCTGTTTTTAATAATTTGGCTCTTTTGATGTAGAAGAGCACTGAGAATGTTGTCCTTTTCATAGCTGTAAATTTTGGGTTAAAGATACTTTAAATGTGAACTTTCAGTATTTGCAAAACCCTGTATTACAGTGAAAAACTATGCAAATCGGTGGACTTTTTATTCAGATATTTTAGTCCACCGATTTGGACACTAAATATCTGCTTGAGAATGCATTTTATTGCAGTGGGGTAAAAACAAAAATGCCTGAAAATCAGACTGATTTCAGGCATTTGCAACTTGTTTCATTAAAATTGGTGGAGGTAAGGGGAGTCGAACCCCTGACCTCTTGCATGCCATGCAAGCGCTCTAGCCAACTGAGCTATACCCCCAAAACGAATTTAAACAATAATTGCGACCTCAATACGTTTGTAATTAGAACAGGTAACAAATAAAGACGCAATAGTACTTTTCTCAAAAAGCAAGGCAAAAGTACATAAATATTTTACAATACGCCAAAAAACGCATTTCTTTAACAACTTTTTGCCGAGATATAGCGTAAAATATTTGATTAGTAATGTTTTTTTTTGTTGCTTTGCCATCTAAAGTTTATGAAGTGTTTTTAAGAAATTCATAATTATTTTGTATATTTAAGGGCTCAAACATATTTGATATGGAACTTAAAAAGAATCCTAAGGTCGATCTAGAAAAGAAGAAGTTAATCTTCACTGAGATTGGACTAGTTTTGGCGCTATGCATTGTTCTATTCGCTTTTGAATGGAAATCAACAGGTGGTGTGAAAACTGAGTTAGCAGGAACGCAAGGCGTTGAAATGGAGGAGGAGATGATCCCAATTACTCAGCCCGATGAGATAAAACCACCACCACCCCCAGTGCAGCAAGTTCAGGTAATTGATGTAATTAACATTGTTGAGGATGATGTTGATCTGGATGATGATGTTGATTTGTTTGACACTGAATTCGACGAGCACATAGCCGTTAATATTATAGAGTTTAACGACGAAGAGCAAGAGGTAGAGGAAGAAGAGGTTTTTGTTATCGTTGAGGATATGCCCGGTTTTGGAGGTGGCGATAGCGATAAGTTCCGCGAATACATCCAAAAGAATCTTGTTTTCCCAGAAATTGCTGCAGAGAATGGTATACAAGGAAAAGTGTTTGTTGCATTCGTTGTTGAATCCGATGGTAGGGTTTCAAATGTTCGTGTTGCTCGCGGAGTTGACCCTTCTCTTGATAAAGAGGCTGTTAGGGTTGTACAATCGAGCCCCAAATGGAAACCTGGTATGCAACGTGGTAAACCAGTTAGGGTATCATTCACTTTCCCAATTACTTTTGTACTTCAATAAATATTCTTTTAATATCACATTAAAAACCCTGATTGCGATCAGGGTTTTTTGTATAAAGCCATTTTATTTATCTGATTAATGATAAATCCAATCGATACAGTTAAGTTGCAAGAATCAGCAGTTCTGGTTAGTGTCCAAACTAAATCACAAACCGATGAACTCACAAGCGAGTACCTCGATGAACTCAACTTTTTAACCGAGACTGCAGGAGCAATAGTGCTAAAGCGATTTGTCCAAAAACTTATTACACCCAATTCCCGAACATTTATTGGCACGGGTAAGGCTGCGGAAATTAAGGCATATGTAAATGAGCACGATGTAAGTTTAATCATTTTTGATGATGAGTTGTCGCCATCGCAGCTACGTAACCTTGAGCGCGAATTTGAAAGGAGAATTCTTGATCGTACTAATCTTATCCTCGACATATTTGCTCAGCGAGCCAAAACAGCTCATGCAAAAACACAGGTAGAACTTGCGCAATATGAGTATCTGTTACCTCGATTAACCAGAATGTGGACTCACCTTGAACGACAGCGTGGGGGAATTGGTATGCGTGGCCCAGGGGAAACAGAGATAGAAACTGACCGTAGGATTATCCGTGATAAGATATCAAGGTTAAAAAAGGATCTACTGTCAATTGATCGCCAAATGGCTACGCAGCGCAAAAACAGAGCTAGCCTTGTTCGGGTTGCATTGGTTGGTTACACTAATGTGGGCAAATCAACCATAATGAACATGCTTAGCAAATCGGATGTGTTTGCTGAGAACAAACTTTTTGCAACCCTTGATACAACAGTTCGAAAGGTGGTGATTGAGAACCTTCCGTTTTTATTATCCGATACAGTGGGGTTCATTCGTAAACTTCCGCATCAACTGGTTGAGTCGTTTAAATCAACACTTGATGAAGTGCGGGAGGCTGATATACTTGTGCATATAGTAGATATCTCGCACCCTGCTTTTGAGGAACAACTTGATGTGGTAAACCAGACCATGCGGGAGATAGGGGTGGATAGTAAGCCAACACTTCTTGTGTTTAACAAGATAGACGCCTATCACTGGATAGAAAAAAGTGAGTTTGATGCCATGCCTGAAACAAAGCAGAACTTAAGCCTTGATGCTCTCAAACAAACTTGGATGGCCAAGAGCAATTCGCCCTGCATATTCATCTCAGCAAAACAAAAAAGCAATATCGTTGAGCTTAAAAAGCAACTTTACGACTTAATTGCTGATACCCATAGGGTAAGATATCCGAAGGATAATTTTCTTTATTAGTTTTTGCCCGTTTCCCGCCCAATAAACCCTTTACTGTTGAGATACTCAACAATTTGAACTGCATTGGTGGCAGCGCCTTTACGCAGGTTGTCAGCTACAATCCATAGGTTGAGGCTCTTGGGTTGGGATAGATCTCGGCGAATGCGACCAACAAAAACATCGTTTTTTCCTTCGGCAAATCGTGGCATGGGGTAGATATTTTTGGTTGGATTATCCTGCACAATAATCCCAGGTGTTTCGGCGAGTATTCTTTTTATCTCATCAAGGTCAAAATCATTTTCAAATTCAATGTTTACAGCCTCGGAATGTCCGCCGAGAACGGGAACCCGAACAACAGTTGCCGTAATCATTATTGATTGATCGCTAAGAATTTTTCGGGTTTCGTTAACCAGCTTTGTTTCTTCGGTTGTATAGCCTTCCTCATCAAACGAACCACCATGGGGAATGCAGTTAAGATCGATGGGATGTGGATATGCCATTTCACCCAAAACTCCTTTACGTTCATTCTCCATTTGCTGTACAGCCTTAACCCCCGTACCAGTTACCGATTGGTATGTGGATATAACTAATCGCCTGATTTTATATGTTTTATGAAGAGGTGCCAATACCGCTACAAGTTGAATAGTAGAACAGTTTGGGTTGGCAATAATCCTATCATCTTTGGTTAGCAGGCATGCATTTACCTCGGGAACAATAAGTTTTTTGCTGTTGTCCATTCGCCATGCGCTTGAGTTGTCAACCACAATGCACCCCACTTTGGCAAATTCTGATGCCCATTGTTTTGATACTTCTCCTCCTGCAGAAAAAATAGCCACATCGGGTTTCATATCAATTCCTTGGCGTAGGCCAACTATAATGTAATCTTTCCCCTTAAAATGGATAGATTTACCAACTGATCGTTCAGACGCAACCGGAATAATCTCGTCAACTTTTAGGTTAAGCTCATCAATAACCTTTAATATTTGGGTGCCCACTAACCCTGTGCAACCAACAACTGAAATTCGCATAGTTATGCTTTTTTTTATTTCTTTGTAAATGTAAAGCTTTCATCTAATTAAAAAGATATGAAAAACCATATTTTAGCATTCCTCCTTTTTGTATTGCCCCTTATGGCGATTTCGCAAACCGTTAAGTACGATTTTGAGGATGGAGATATAAGCGGATGGACACAATTCCCTACAGGTATGTGGACAACATCAACATCCAATCCAGTAGAGGGTTTAAGATCGCTTAAGCACGCCCCATCCAGTGGTGCAGCGGCCGACCGGATCTCGATTAATCTGCCCACATGGAATGGCAGTGAGGGTTCGGTTACGTGGCGTTTTAAATTGCGTCATGGTTATGATCCTTCATCAGGAAACAATTGGGCAATTTTTTTAACTTCGGATAAGGATGCAGAGGGAATGATATTGGGGGGCAACCCTAATGGTTATGTTTTAGGAGTAAACTTAACTGGTTCCGATGATTTGATTAGGCTTTACAGGGTTGACAATGGAAATTTTACATCAATTTATGCTACTACTGTAAACTGGCAAACAATAATAGGGAAGACTGGTATAGGTGCTATTGAAGTTGAACGCAAAGGCAACGGCACTTTTAATTTAAGGATATCTGTAACTGGACAATATCAAGATTTAGTGGAACAGGGTTCTGTTGCGGACCTTACCCATAGTTTTGGTGGCTATTTTGGTGTGTACTATTTATATACAACTTCGGCAGCTGGATTATTGACTGTAGATGATATTAGTTTTACTTTTAATCCACTTAATGTAAATGATTACGATGCGATTGTTACCTTGCCCACTACTCCGATTGAGGGTGGTATTATCAGCTCGCTGGCAATAAGTAGCCAGCAGGCAGTTGATGTTTTTCGATTTAAAGTTACCGATCAGGCTACCTCCGACGGACTTCCCACCGATGTAACTAAGTTGAAGTTTAGCAAGGTTGATGGCGTAAATGCCGCGAACTTGTCCGAAACAATTGGAGGAGTTGTTTTGAGTGGATCCGAGGGAGAAATTCCCATCCAGACTGTTTCAGTAACTAATAGTTCAATAGAGATTTATCTAGATCAAGGGCAGATGGTTATTGGTGATGGGGATTCTGAAGAGTTTACCCTTTCAGTTTACCTAAAGCCCGAAAGTATTATAGATGGTGCAACTTTGCAGCTTAAGATCGATGGTGTGAATCATGGCTGGGAGTCCTTTTATCAGGGAACAGCCTTTGCCGATGAATTTACTGCTGTAGTTCTCTCCAATGTATTTACTATACAGGTTATACCTACACATTTGTCGTTTACCGATTATCCTGCCCAATTATCGTTAAACCAGTCTTTTGGAGTTGTTGCTCGTGCTTCTGATATCAGTGGAAATCTGGCTACAACCTATAATGAATCTGGAGTTACCCTTGCACTAAGTAGTGGTGAGGGAAACCTTATGCCAACAGGGGCATTAATAGGTAATGCTGTTAATGGGGTAATCACATGGTCGAATATTACGTATAGCGGAAATGATAACTTTTCGCTAATGGCCTCCGCTCCGGGGTTGCAAACTGCTAATGGTAGCGAGATTTTGGTGATAAACGACCCTACAACAGTTGTTGTTCCTACTACTCAGCCTCAGGCTGCGTCAATCTCATCAACATTAATACTTCCGGGTCAGTCGAAAGATGTATTTAGATTTAAGATTATGGATGATGGCCAAAACGATGGTCAACCAACCCTTATTCGTCAGCTCTATATTAAGCGACCATCAGGCAGCAATATGGCATCGTTTAGCACCCACATTGCTGGTGTAGTTATTAGAGTTAACAATCAGGTAGTTTCTGTGGGCAATCCATACATACTCACAGCATCAATCTCAATACCCATACCATTGGGTGGTATTGTAGTTCCCGATGGGGAGTCGGTTGAAATTTCGTTGTCGGTTTATTTAAAATCAAGTGGACTTATAGATGGTTCTATCCTAAGTTTTATGGTTGATCAAACCGATCATGGATTTTTAGCATTTCCGCAAGGCTCTTCTTTTGCCCCTTCTTTTGCGCAGCAAATCGTCTCCAATTCATTCCCTATTGATGTAGCGGGAACAAGACTTAAGTTTACATCAACACCATCGCAAGTTGGGTTAGGTGATGAGTTTAGCGTTGAGGTTTCAGCTGTTGATGCTGGAGGTAGTATTGATTTGGATGCTACAACTAATGTTATCCTATCAAAGAATAGTGGTGGAGGTTTGCTAACCATTCTTAACCCAGAGGTTACGCTAACCAACGGTAAGGCAACGTGGACAGGTTTATCGTACAACTTGGCAGAACCCTTTACGCTTCTAGCATCTTCGCCTGCATTAAACGATGTAATTTCTTCATTAATATACTGCTCTGATGTTACATCATCACTGGTGCAAGCAACCATTCCATTAACTGCTGGCATTATTAGTACGCTGGTTACTTCACCCGAACAGGCAATTGAGGTTTATCGTTTTGGTGTTTCCGATTTGGGTACAACTGATGGACTACCTACCTATATCACCCGAATGGTTTTTAAATCGTTTGGCTTACCCACCGATTACCCATTGTCTATGTTGATAAACGGCGTATCACTTTGGAAAGAGGAAGTTGAGGTGCCAGTCTCATCAGTATCAATAACCAATGAAAGTATTACCCTCGATTTTATGGCTGGCGATATTACCGTTTTTGATGGGGAGACGAATGAGTATGACCTTAAAATTTACCTGAAGGAGGGAGGACAGCTGGATGGCTCAACCATTTGCTTATATGTTCCGTCATCGAGCCATGGCTGGCAAGCTGCTAATATGGGAACAGCCTTTGCACCAACCTTTAACGTGGGTGTAGTTGGCCCTGTTTTTACTGTAGTTGCTGAGGCCACGAGTATTGCATTTGTTAGCCAACCTTTTATGGTAAGTCAGTCTCAACCCGCTATGCTTAAGGTTGCTGCGGTTGACCAGTTTGGTAATATCGACAGGGATGCAACTGGAGAGGTTACTTTGGGTATAGACTATGGACCTGGTGGCTATTCTGTAAGTACAAATACAGCAACCCTAGTAAGTGGCCTGTCTACTTGGGATGATATTGTGCTTGATAGTGAGGGGAAGTACCGGTTTTGGGCCGAATCTACAATTGAAGGATTTGTGAGGGTGAACTCTGAACCTATTTGGAGTGGCGGACAGGTTTTTTGTGCAATAGATGAGGATTTTGAGGATGGATATCCTGCTACTTTTCCTGAATCAGAACATTGGCAAGTGTCAAGCGTCTCTCCAATTAATGGGAACGGTTCGTTAAAACATGCTCTAACTGGGGTAGCCGGTAGGAGCACTCTTCCCATTGTTTTAGGGATAGAAAATCTTGGTGATAGTCCCAGGGAGTGGTCATTTGTAATGCGGAATGGCATGTGGGATCCAACTGCCGATAATGCGTTCTGGTTTGTTTTAGCTTCCGATAGCGAATCTATTTCACTGGGTGAGTATAATGGATATGCTGTGGGAATTAATCTTTTGGGCTCAACCGATTTGCTTACCCTATGGCGCATTGATAAGAACTCTGGAACTCAGGTATTGGTGAAATCCAACTTCGATTGGAACGAATCTGAAACCATAGCAGTTCGTGTTACACGAACGCCCAACGGCGAATGGTCGCTCTGGTATAAGGCAAGTGCAGAGAATACTAATTACCGGTTAGCAGGTAAGGCCTTTGATACAAGCATTAGCAAATCATCAACCTGTGGCCCCGTGTTTAAGTATACTAGTACGAGGGCAGGAGAGTTTTGGCTCGATAATCTAAATATTTGTGCTGTTCAATATCCTCCGGTAATTCAGAGTGCAAGTTTGCTTAGCCGCTCGTCAGTTAGCGTTAAATTCTCATCAGTAGTTAATGTTAATGATGCATTAACCCCATCAAATTACAGGGTAAAGAGTGGTAATGGTCAGGTGTATTCGGTTTTGGCATCGTATGCTCAAGAGGGAGAACCCTCTATGTTTTCATTGCGAACCGAAGAACTGCCAAATGAAGAGCTGCAACTTTTTGCTAAAAACATTGCCTCATCATCTGGTAGGTTGGTTGTAAATGATAGCATTAGGATTGGTATGGGAACTATGGGGAATTTTGGGAATATTGTTATAAACGAGATTATGGCTCGCCCATCGGATGCAACCGAATTACCCAATGTTGAGTACATTGAATTATACAACAGAACGTCTTCGAGCATATCGATAGCAGGATGGAAGGTAAGAGGCAATACCTATACTGCAACCATTGCCAATGGGGTAATTGAGCCAAACGGTTACGTTATCCTTTCGGGAACAACTGGGCAGAATGCAATGAGCCAGTATGGCAATGCCATAGGAGTATCATCGTTTCCAACTCTTTTGGTTGGTGGTATGTTTTTAGGAATTTACGATAATAGTGAAAATCTAATATCGTGGGTAGAGTATTCCGATAAATGGTATAACGATGAAATTAAAAAGGCTGGTGGTTACTCACTTGAACGAATTGATTCGGATAATTTGGTAGAGGGTGCAGTAAATTGGAGAGCAACAAATGATCCTTCAGGCGGAACGCCTGGTAGAGTAAACTCTGTGCATGCCAGCAATCCCGATGTAACTTCTCCCCGTGTTGTTGGGGTTGAGGTTATAGATGCTACTCACATTGCAGTAGTTTTTTCTGAAGTAATGGACAACCTATCAATTACAGCACCACATGGTTACGCGCTTAGCAATGGCATAGGCAATCCAGTTTGGCTCTCCACAACCGGGCCAAAGTATAATAGGGTTGAACTTACTTTAGGTTCAGCAATGACTGTAGGCCAGATATACGACTTATGCTTTACCAATGAGATTACCGACTTTTCTGGAAATTCCATTGTTGAAAGCTGCCGAAAGATTGCAATACCTCAAGTCCCCATTGCAGGGGATATTGCTATTAATGAACTGTTGTTTAATCCCTATACTGGAGGCGTTGATTTTGTAGAATTATACAATAACTCCGATAAGACTATCGATCTAAAAACAATGCGGATAGCCAATAGGAGCATCACAACCATGGTACTTAATGAGGATTATGCTGCCTCTGATAGTGCTTGGCTTCTAATGCCAAGTGAGTATGCTGTTATAACCGAAAACCCATTGCTGGTAAGTCAATTCTATTATGTTGAAGACCCCAATGCTATGGTGTGGCTCAAAAAGTTGCCAGCATATTCTAACGACAATGGTTATGTTGTATTTTTAAACAACAATGGTGAGGTGATTGATGAGTTTGCTTACGACAAGAAAATGCACAATAACTTACTCTCTGATGTTAAAGGTATTTCATTAGAAAGGCTAAACCCTACCTTGCCTAGCAATCAATCATCGAGTTGGCAATCGGCAGCGCAAACTGCAGGTTATGCAACACCCACTGCAAAAAACTCACAATTTACCGATGCCATTACGGGAGACGATAGCTTTAGCCTATCGCACCAAATATTTTCGCCCGATGGCGATGGTTTTGAGGATGTTCTGCTGATAAATTACGAATTGCCCGAGAGCGGTTACCTTGCCAGCATCATGGTTTTTGATTCGAAGGGCAGAAGGGTAAAACGAATAGGTTCGAATATGCTTCTGGGTACCTCAGGAAGCATTCAGTGGGATGGTGCAGATGATGCAGGAAGAAGGGCATCAATGGGAGCATACGTAATTTTTATTGAGGCTTTTGATCTGAAGGGGAACGTGAAGCGATATAAGAAAACGGTTGTTGTGGCAACAAAGTTAAGGTAGAATAGGTGGCATTCATTTGGTTACTATTGAACTAATCAATCCAATAGTGCTATAATAATAAAGCCGAGGTTTGCCTCGGCTTTATTATTATAGTAAATATTGACAGAGAAATCCTACAGTTTTTGCAGCATCTCCTCCATAATTAGCGTCATCTTTTTCTCAGCTAGCATGCCAATGCGCTGAACCTCTTCGTGGGTTACCTCAACAATTTTCCCTAGAACGCCAAGATCCGTAATAATGGATATGGCGAATACTGGAATTCCCATTTGCCTAGCCACAATTACCTCAGGTGCAGTTGACATCCCTACTGTATCGCCTCCAATAATACGGAAATATTGGTACTCCTTTGGCGTTTCAAAGGTAGGGCCGGTGGTAGCCACGTAGCATCCAATCTGTGTTTTAATACCATTCTTGCTTGCTATTTCTTGCGCAAGCGCAATTAGGCTATGGTCATATGTTTGGCTCATATCTGGGAATCGAGGACCAAATTCGCTGTTGTTGGGGCCAATTAGCGGATTGGGTATAAGGTTGATATGATCGTTAATAATCATTAAGTCGCCTATCTCGTATTCGGGGTTAACGCCACCACTTGCATTGGAAACAAACAGATAGTCAATGCCCAGATACTTCATTACCCTAACGGGAAATGTAACTTCCTTTATTCCATATCCTTCATAGTAGTGAAACCTACCCTGCATAGCAACTACTTTTTTGCCACCTAGATCGCCAAAAATCAATCTTCCTTGGTGTCCCTCAACGGTAGATACTGGGAAGTTGGGTATATCCACATAATCAATTATTTCTTGGTTTTTAATGTCCTTTGCTAAGCCGCCAAGTCCTGTCCCCAAAATAATACCTACCTCCGGCTTAATGCTTACCTTGCTCTCAATGTAGGCTTTTGTCTGCTTTATTCTCTCTAACATATGATTGAATTTTATGATTAAATTCTTCGTTGCTGGTGCCTAAAAAAACTACCTCAATGGGTAAATAGTAAAAGTATCCTTTTATCTCGTTGGGTAAATCTGAAAACCCTCTCAATCTGCTTGCATCCTTTTCTGTTGTTATTATTGCCTTTGATTCGTGCTGAATCTGAGAAAATTGTTCAAAGATAGTTCTAATTTTTTTTTCGGTAAAATTGAAATGATCAGTTAGCGGGAGAGTATCATTACAATTTGCATGTTGAGATAGGTAGTTGAAGAATGGCTTTGGGTTTGCAATCCCTGCAACTGCAACAACGGTAAGATTGGGTGATAAGCTCAAGTTTGAAGCCCCGCTGTTATTAAAAATTGGCTGGATGTTACCGTATTGTATGGCAGAGAAGTAGATCTCTTGATTTTGTTTAAGCCTTAATTTACTCTTTATCTCGCTCTGTTTTTCAATAGAAAGATTATGGGGGCATTTGGTTACAACAACCATGTCAGCCCTTTTGCGCTCCGAAAAAGAATCGCGAAGTCTGCCTACTGGCAGAAAGAAATCAGAATAGATCAGATTACTATAATCTGTGAGTAGGATATTAAGACCTGCCTTAACATAGCGGTGCTGAAATGCATCATCGAGAATGATGGTATCTAATTGAGGGTTGATGTCCCTTAGGGTGTTAATCCCCCTAACCCTATTCTCATCTACTGCAACAGTAATGTCAGAAAATTTAGAAAAAATTTGATAAGGTTCATCGCCAATGGTGGATGCATTGCATCTTTCATTTGCCAGAATAAACCCTTTTGTTTTTCGCTTGTACCCTCGGCTAAGTGTTGCGACTTTGGAGGTAGGTTTAATGAGTTTAATAAGGTGCTCAGTAAGTGGGGTTTTTCCTGTTCCACCAACGGTTAAGTTCCCTACGCAAATGGTTTTGCTAAAGTACACCGACTTGAGTATGCCTATGTTGAATAGTGCATTACGGAGTTTTACTGCAAACCCATAAAGCAAAGCCAAAGGCCAAAGTAAGTGTTTTAGCATTAGCGAATATTGTTTTAAACAGTTAATAAAAAACACTCTACCCATGGGTAGAGTGTTTTTAGGGTTGTTACTATTAATAAAGTTCTATATCGTAGGGTATACGAGCCATTATACCTCTATTGGTAACAATGCTCTTAACACGTTCAATATACTTGTAGTTTTCGCCAAGTTCATTTTTTAAGATATTCGCTTTGGCACCTCCAGTAAGTTGTTTAATAATAGCTTCGAATGGATCTTCTTGCTCAGGTAGTTCACTAATACGATAATTCTCTAGCCCAGCTCTTTCAGCAGCAATTTCAATGGCCCTTTGAAGCCCACCAAACTCGTCAATTAGCTTTATGTCCATTGCGTTAACACCGCTCCAAACTCTGCCTTGCCCTATCTCGTCAACTTGCTCAACAGTGAGGTTGCGCCCTTCGGCAACATGACCTATAAAGGTGGAGTAAATATCCTCAACGCCAAGTTGGTATACAGCTCGCTCTTCAGCAGTTAGTGGTCTAAATACTGAGCCAAAATCGGCATTCCTGTTGGTTTTTACCACATCAACCGTGATGCCTAATTTCTTGTTCATTCCTTCTTTAAAATTAGGTATCATTCCAAACACCCCTATAGAACCGGTTATGGTTGTTGGGCTTGCTAAAATATAATCAGCAGGTGCGGCAATGAAGTATCCGCCGGAGGCTGCAACATCGCCCATCGATACGATAACGGGTTTTACCCCTTTGGCAAGTTTAACTTCTCTCCAAATTACCTCTGAGGCTAGAGCACTTCCCCCTCCTGAGTTGATTCGGAGTACAATTGCTTTAACGGTGCTATCGCGACGTGCTTTGCGAATAGCCCTGCCAAAACGTTCGGAGGCAATTGAACCCTCCTCACCATCGCCAGTTATAATTGAACCCGATGCATATACTACAGCAATTTTATCCTTTATAAAACCTTTATGTTTTGATGTTGGCTTAACCTTGGTGTATTGAGCTAAACTAACAGAATTGATGTCTTTTTCAGGCTTGGTGTCGGTTAACTCCTTAAGCATGTCAATTACCTGATCTTTATATACTAGACTGTCGGCAAGGCCAAACTTTACAGCCGATTTAGCATTACTAATGGTAAGGTTGTCGGCTAGTTTATTGAGCTCGTCAACTGAAATGTTGCGCGCTTTACTTATGCCATTAACCCAGTGATTCCAGATAGAACCCATATAGGTTAAAGTTTGCTCCCTATTCTCAGGGCTCATTTTGTCTAAAATAAAGGGCTCAATAGCTGACTTGAATTTTCCATGACGAATAATTTGCACTTCAACCCCTAGTTTTTGTAGAGCATCTTTAAAGAACATAATCTCTCCACGCATTCCAACCCATTCTATTGCTCCCTCAGGATTAAGCAGGATTTTGTCCGATACGGAGGATAGATAATAACTTTTTTGGCCGTAAACATCACTGTAGCTAATAATAAACTTACCCGATTCTTTAAACTTTACAAGGGCCATTCTAATTTCTTCAAGAGTGGCTGCACCGGCAGGTATACTTTCAGTTTCAATAAAAATACCCCGAATATTCTCATCTTGAGCAGCATTATCGATGGCTTTTAGAATATCGTTTAAACCAAGTTGGGGCACTGGCTTAAAATTCATAAAGTCAAAGCTGCCAATTGGGTTTTTCGATCCTCTATCAATAATCTCTTGGTTGAGGTTGATAATAAGTAAAGAGTTACTCTTTACAACAACAGTTTGATCGGTCTTTGCCACCATTGCTCCAATAATTCCGAAGAAAAGCAGGAGCAATAAAATGCTGGTAATTATTATACCAACAATAGTAGCAAACATGTACTTAAAGAAATCTTTCATATCTATGTTATTTTTTGGTGTGAAATTCTAATTTTTACTGCGAACTAAAAGTAAGAAAAAAGTTTAAGCTATGGGTTGGTTTATTGGAATATTTGCACAAACTTTGCGCCTTTCCATATTGTAAATGTTTTTTAAACACTATTACTTTGCTAACACATAGGGTATTCTTAATCATAGGCGGTAATTTAGGGAATAGGGAGGAGCTTATAGCTAAAACGGCGGCTCAAATTGAGCAAACAATTGGGCGAATAGTTAAGCGTTCCGATATTTATGAGACTGAACCTTGGGGGTTTCAGCATGAAACATGCTTCCTTAATCAGGTGCTTGAGGTTGAGACTCCACTGGAGGCTCTATGCCTTTTAGATGCTTGTCAGCTAATTGAGAAGAACTTGGGTAGAACAAGAGAGTATGATGATTACTCTGCCCGTACAGCGGATATAGATGTGCTTTTTTACGACGATTGTATCTACACGCTTCCCCCTTTAGTTCTACCTCATCGTAAACTTCATGAGCGAATGTTTGTGCTTAAACCTTTGGCCCAAATTGCACCCTCGTTAACGCACCCTTTGCTTGGTAAAACCATCAACGAACTTCTGGCTTGTTGCTCCGATAGCGCACAGGTTTGGGAATATACTCCAGCAGGTAAGAAAAAAGTAACGGCCTAGAGGATTATTCTTTATCCCCGTAAGCCAAGTCACCAGCATCCCCTAGCCCAGGTACAATGTACGACTTAACCGTTAGCTCATCATCAACTGCACCTAGCCAAATGGTAACATCTTTGCTCGGAAGGTTTTTTCGAGTAAATTCAACTCCCTCTTTCGAGGCAACTATTGAAACGATATGTGTATGCTTGGGCTTTCCCTTTTCAAGTAGTGCTTTGTAGGCCAAAATCATCGAGGAGCCAGTGGCTAGCATTGGATCGGCAATAATTAATACTTTCCCTTTAATATTAGGGCAGGAGAGGTGCTCGAATTGAATATTGAATGTTCCATCTTTGCTATACTTTCGGTAGGCAGAGATAAAGGCGTTGTCAGCATCATCAAAATAGTTGAGAAGACCCTGATGCATAGGTAAGCCAGCGCGTAGAATAGAGGATACAACAATTCTATCTGCTGGCAAAGGAATGTTGATAGTGCCAAGTGGAGTTTGCACATGACTTGGAACGTAGTTCAGTTCTTGGCTTAGTTCATATGCAAAAATTTCGCCAATGCGCTCAAGGTTTCTTCTGAAGCGCATCCTGTCGTTTTGTATTTCAACACTTCGTAATTCATAGATAAATTTGTTGAGGATTGAGTTCTTCTCACCTAGTATTTTTATCATTAGCTTAGTGTTTGAAGTGCTATTTTATAGGGTCTAAATTACTAATAATTAGTTGGACTTCCATTGAAACTAGGCAACAAATTTTATGTTCTCTATCATCTTTAAATCAAAGAGTTGTCGGCCATAGAATAGCAGCTGCCGGAAGTTACTATTACGTGATCTAAAAGACTTATGTCTAGTGTTTTAGCCGCCTGCTTAATTTTATTGGTGATATTGATATCGTCGTTGCTAGGGTTATGATTGCCCGAAGGATGATTGTGGCAAAGGATTATCCCGATGGCATGGTGTTCGAGTGCTGTTTTCATAATTCTTCTAACATCAACAGTGGTTGCCGTGTACCCACCTTCGCTTATTTTAACCCGTTCGATAATTTTATTGGCCCGATTTAAAAGAAGAACCCAAAACTCTTCATGGGGTAGATCGGCAAGTGTGGGCTGAAACAGTTCAATTACGTCGTTACTTGATGTTATCTGTTTCCTGTTAATTGCCTCGGAATTCTTTCGTCGTCGTCCTAGTTCAAGTGCAGCTATAATGGTAATGGCCTTTGCCGAGCCAATACCCTTTATTTTGGTTAAATCCTTAATACTAAACTTCCCTAGTTCATTAAGATTATTGCTTGCGCTTGCTAGCACTTTTTGGGCAATGTTAACTGCGGTTTCGTTTATTGTACCTGAACCGATGAGTATTGCAACAAGCTCGGCATCGCTCAGTGCGGTTGCGCCTTTAGCTATCATCTTTTCTCTGGGTCTATCGTCGTGAGCCCATTCTTTGATGGTGAGTGCTTTAGGGATATGTTCCATTTTAAAATGTTTGCAACCTAAGTTACAAAAATGGATTGAATACGAAACAAGAAAGCAAAAAAAAAGGCTCGCAAAGCGAGCCAAATGTAATTATCCTGTGTAGGGAAGTTTACTGCAATGCGTTAACATGAAGGGTTAGAGAACTCTTTAGATTTGCAGCTTTATTCTTATGAATAACGCTTCTTTTCGCTAACTTATCAAGCATAGATGAAACCTTGGGAAGCATCTCCTGTGCAGCAGTCTTGTCTGTAGTGCCTCTTAACTCCTTTATGGCATTACGGGTAGTGCGTGCATGATACTTGTTATGAACCCTTTTGGTCTGATCTTGACGAATTCTTTTGAGTGATGACTTATGATTTGCCATGATGCTATTTATTATTATAAACAATATTGTAGCCCGAAGGGGAATCGAACCCCTGTTACCAGGATGAAAACCTGGCGTCCTAACCCCTAGACGATCGGGCCATTATTTCAAACAACTTTACAATAGCTTTATATTGTTAAGCGGCTGCAAAGGTAAAAAAATAAATATTGCATGCAAAAATAAACAAGGATTTTTTAATTTATTATGCAATATTGTTTATTCTTTCGAATAAGCTAGGGCAGGCAGCACGTGATAATTATTGTTTAGTGCTTAGTTGGAGCCGACAGTACTAATTAAACAACATATATTTAAATCTTCAATTTAGTGGGTTAGAGTTACTGCTATTTGACATAGTGTTTAAATCTAATATCATTTCAGATATCTCCTTATCGGAAAACCCTTTACTTTTTGCCAGTTCTTCGAGTGTTCCCCAAATTGGTTCGCCACATTGAATACATATCAATCCTTTCATACGTAAAAAACTTACTGAATTGGGGATCTTTTCAACAAGATCTTCAATGGTGATATTTTTTGTTATCATACTCTTTTAATTATTGGGTGGAAATAGCCGAACTTGTAACAAATAGAAGTATTAAATGCTTGCAAGGTACTCGCCGTTATCTTTCTCAACTCAAATATAAGTTCTGCTATCAGGATAAAAAACTTATCCCGATTTTGTGTGTATTCTTAATTAATAAAATGGTTGTTATTTCTTAATCAAAATCGAGTTCTTCTATGGCTGGCTGGAATTTTACTTTTTTGTAGTACTTAGTTATTTCTGTTTCTTCCTCGTTATCGGATGGTGCGATTTTTTTAAACCCTACCTTTTTTAAGGAAGCCATTGCCGCCTTATTGTTCAAATCGGCTTCAACCAATATGGTTTTAAAGGTGTTGTCCTGCGATGCCCAGTTGAGGATTGTTTGCATAACCTCGGTGGCATATCCATTCCGACGAAAGGGCTTATCGATACTGAAGAACACTTCAACTTCACCATCCTGATTAGGTCTACCATTAAAGGTAAATTGCCCAACAATTACTTTTTGCTTTCGATGAATAAAAACCCATAAAGTATGAAATAGGTAATCGTCGTTTTTGCTGTGCCATAAATTTGGGGCACGTTCAATTGCCTCATTGAGTTCCTCTTTATAGGCATCAGCAAGTTCTAATCCTGAGGGTTGAAGTTTATATTTGTCCTCAAACAGTGCCCTCGATTCGATAAACTGTTTTAGATCATCAATACGCAGGGGAACGATGTCTATGTTTAGGCTAGCTAGCATCATGGTATTGAAGGTAATGGATTAGAATTTAAGGTATCGCTTCGGAAAATCATCGTCTTCAACAATAACATTGGCAATTTCGCCAAGATCGAGGCCTGCAAAGTTCCCCGATGACATGAACAGCAAGTTACTGCTGTACCAAGGGTGCTTCAGTATATACTGGTGTAAATCTTTAGGATTGTTAAATACCTTAATGTTAGTATTCCCAAACTTTTGCTTAACAAAGTTGGAATCTAATGGCGGTAATTTTTTAAGTTCGATGGTATGTGGGGCATAAAAAATGACAGGGAAATCTGAATCGTTTAGTGCACCATTGTATTCGTCTAAAAACGCTTTGCTAAGGCTACTAAAGGTATGGAGTTCCAGGCAGGCCATAAGTTTTCTATCTGGATAAGCCTCTTTAAGTGCCTTAACGGTAGCTTTTACCTTTGATGGAGCATGGGCAAAATCAACAAATACGTCAACCGTATCATTGCTGCTTAATCGTTGCATCCGTTTTGCAGCACCAGAAAATGTGGTTATTGCTTTGTAAAACTGAGTATTTGTTACCCCAAGGAAACTACAAACACTCTTGGCTGCGGCAATATTCTCCATGTTGTGCTTTCCAAATAGCTTTATCTCAATTTGTTCACCCTCAGTTTTTAAATAGGTTTTGTCCTCATTTACGCTAAAAGGGTGCTCGGTATAAGGTGTAAGGGTAATATCCTTATTGGCGAACTTGGTCAGTTGTAAAACTTGGTTATCGTTTTTGTAGAACACAAGATTACCGTTGGGCTGTATTGTTTTTACAAATAGTTCAAATTGTTTTGCATAGAACTCTTTGGTTGGGAAAACGTTAATATGGTCCCAAGCAATGCCCGATATTACTGCGATATGTGGTTTGTAAAGGTGAAATTTTGGTCGAGCATCTATTGGAGAGGTCAAATACTCGTCACCTTCAAAAACAGCAATATTGGTGTCGTCTGATAGCCCCACCATATTAGTAAAACCATCAATTTGAGCGCCCACCATGTAATCGAACTTAAATCCAGATTCTCTTAAGACATGCATAATCATTGATGTGATGGTTGTTTTGCCGTGGCTACCACCAATCACAACCCGAGTTTTGTCTTTTGTTTGTTCGTAAAGATATTCGGGGTATGAGAATATTTTTAATCCAAGTTCCTTTGCTTTGATGAGTTCCGGATTGTCGGCTCTAGCGTGCATTCCTAACACTATGGCATCCAATCCTGTTGTAATCCTATCAGGAAACCAACCTATTTCGCTGGGAAGTATTCCATTGCTCTTTAGTCGGCTATACGATGGTTCAAAGATTTCATCATCGGAGCCACTAATTGCATAACCTTTTTGTTTTAGGGCAATTGCCAAGTTGTGCATCGCACTGCCGCCAATGGCAATAAAATGTATTCTCATTGTTTGCATTTACCCCAAAGTTATAGAAAAAAGTATTGGGAAGTTGCTAATACTATTCAAAATGGTGAAGAAAAAACTATAGGACTTGATGTTTAATTAAAACATAAATTTTTTGGTACAGCAGAAAGTGTTAATAATCTCTTGGTAATTAAGCTACTTTCATGCTTCCTGTTTGCATTTGCATGGCCTTGTATGTTAATGAGGCAATCTGGTTAAGGCTTACTACATTCTTTTCGATACCAGCCTCAAACTGAATGTTGAACTGTTTTTCTACTAAGAAAATGAGTTGATTGATATCCCAAGCATCTAGGCCAAGATCCTCGGAAAGTTTTGCTCTATAGTGGTTTGTAGTTTCTTTGAGGCTAAAATTAGCCATCAGAATCCATCTGATTTTGCTGTATATATCTGAGTGCGACATATGGTTTGTTGGTGTTTTTGTAATTATTTTTTATGATTGAAATCTTAAAGTTATACTGATGATAACAAAATCTATACCTCTTTAATATTTCTATTCATATTGAAGATGCACAAAGCCAACTTAAGGTTGCTTTAAAGAAGAAAAAAATCAGGCTGATTTGCTGAAAGCATAAAAAACGAAAATTTTTGCTCAACAAACGAAGAGTAGTGTTTTGGTTTTTAAGCGTATAGTTATTTAGAATTATATATTTTTTATCATTAGGTTCTCGTCAAGTTCACCTACCTTATCAATAAACGCTTTATAGATATCGTTAACCCGATCAAGCGTTGGATTGATTAGCTGAATACTTGCCCCAGAGTTATCGAGGGCATTAAATACATACGATACGGTAAATTTATCAATGTTTTGAGCTGGTTGAAAAGCAGGTGTTTTGGGCTCTGAAGTATATGTCATTGAAAGAATATTGCACTCCACCAGTTTGTCTAAAAGATTTTGCACCAAACGTATGGGAAGTTTAAGTTCCTTAGATAATTCCTGTGAGCTAAAGGGAGCAACTCCACTTGTAAATCGGCTAATTATGTTGCTTAGAATCAGAATAGATAGAGCCTTACTTGATTTGTTGCTGATAGTTTCTGTCTCAGCTTCAAATTCATAGCGGTTTTGGTTTTGGTGGGAAAAGGATATTTCGGCTCCAAAAAGCACAATAAGCCAACTAATTCTTAACCAAGCTAAGAATAATGGCAATGCGGCAAAACTACCGTAAATAGCATTGAACCTCGAAACACCCACCTGAAAATCGATATATACCCACTGGGTAACCATAAAGGCTGAACCAGCTATAATTCCAGCAATTATGCCCGACAATACGTTAACCTTTGTGTTAGGCATTACAATGTAAAGCAAAGTAAAGGCAACCCAGATGATGAGATAGGGTAGAAATTTTAGGAGAAACATTATGAAAGGAGTAACGTACCCAATTAGCTCTATCTGTGTTGAAAGGTTAGTGAGGTGTGTAGTTGCAAAAACATTTATACCGCTTGCTGCAATAAGTAAAACAGGTGCAATAAGCATCATCGAGAGGTAATCGGCAAATTTTCGGGCATAGGGGCGAGAGGTCTTTATCTGCCAAATGTCGTTAAATGAATGCTCAATATGATTAAAAACCTTTAGTACAGAGTAGAATAGAACAATTACACCTATCCCTGCAATTAAACCTCCGCCAGTATTTTTAAGTAAATTGTTCGAAAAAGAAATTACCTGAGATAAAATTTCTTGCTGGCCTTCAAAGTTTTCTAAAAGTTGTTTCTCCAGATATTTATCAACTCCAAACCCTTTGGCAATACCAAAGCCCATAGCTAGTATTGGTACAATTGACATAAGCGTGAAGTAGGTGAGGGCTGAGGCGCGCAAAATAACCCTGTCCTCAACAAAGCCTCTGTATGCCAACATCAATATCCTAAGAGTGTGATATAATAATCGGCGAGGTAAAGGGTAATCCTTTAGCTGTATATTCCATATCTTTTTGGTTAAGAATAGCTTTATCCTATTGATATTCAAAAAGGATTTTTTGTCCGGTTTTTTTGCTGCGCTCATAGTTGTTGGGTTTTTGGGGCTTAAATCAAGTAAAAGTAATTAAAATTGTTGTTTCCCCTAGCGCTAAGGGTTTAATTGTATTATACTAATTTAGCGAAAAATATTTTAGAGTGATTAAAAAGAAAAGTGGATTTCTGGTAGTTAAGATATTGGTTGCCGTTTTGGCTTATTTGTATGTTGCTATTAGGCTATCTAAGGAAGATTTTAGCCAGATAACTTCTACCTTTCAACAGATATCGCCATCAAGCCTTTGGGTAATTGCTCTAGTGGTTCTGCTTATGCCCATAAATTGGCTGGTTGAGGCAATAAAATGGAAGTTTGCCCTAAGGGGCATTAAGTCTATTAGCATCGGGGTTGCTATAAAAACAGCACTATATGGCGCAGGCATTGGCCTTTTTACCCCAAACAGAATTGGCGACCCCTTTGGTCGGGTTGCCTTGCTTAAAACAGAGAGGAAAGCCGAGGCTGGAATTTTGGCAGTCCAATGTGGGCTTGCTCAGCAGCTTGCTACAATAGTTTTTGGTCTTATTGGAATGGGACTTTTGGCAAATCAATTGGTTTTTGCTCATTATCTAAAAAATCCCATGGCCATACTTGGGGTAGCCTTATCACTAATTATTGCAGGTGTATTTGTTTTTGGTAACAGATATATTGTTAAGGATTTGGCAAAAACTAAAGTTTTTAAGAGGATGGGTTTGGATGCAACCCTCTTTGCTAATATTCCATTTTCAAGTTCCTTGCTTGTTCTATTGCTAAGCCTTTTAAGATATTTAGTTTTTTCAACACAATTTGTGCTCGTATTGATCCTTTTTGGCTATAGCTCTGGCTTGGAACAAGCCTATTCCTCTGTTTTTGTAACATACCTATTTGCTAGCCTTATACCAGTGCTTTCCATAGCAGATGCTGGTGTTCGTTCGGGTTTTGCCGTGGTTTTTGTGGGTGCATTTTGGAATCATCCAGCTGCCATTGTGCTTGCTGCACACACTGTTTGGCTGCTCAACGTTGCACTACCCTCTTTGCTGGCTGTGTGGCTTCCTTTTCTTAAAAAGCGTTAATCATTATTGGGTTTATCCTGATTATCGACTAAGTAAAACAGTAAATCGATATGCTAAAAAACACTCTCACTACTATTTATGCTTGTTTTTACCTACCTATACTAATAAGTTTGTAAATTTGCACTTCGATTCTAAATCAAAAATCATATAGGATATGGCAGAAAATAAAAACGATTCTAAGTTGTTCTCCGAATTTCCGCCGGTGTCAACCGAAGCGTGGGAAGCGTTGATAAAAAAGGATCTGAAAGGCGCCGACTACGACAAGAAGTTGGTTTGGAAAACCATGGAGGGCTTTAGCGTTAAGCCTTACTATCGGGCCGAGGATCTTAAGAGTATTAAGAGCACTCAAGCTTTGCCCGGCGAGTTTCCTTATGCCAGAGGGGTTAACGCCAATTCGAACAGCTGGCTTGTAAGGCAAGATTTTGATGCTTGCGATGGACAGGATGCTAACGCAAAAGCATTAGACGCTCTTAAAAGAGGAGCCGATTCTGTTGGTTTTGTTACCTGCGCCAGTTGTGAGCCATCGATTGAGGGCGTATCAAAACTTATTGCTGGTATCGATGCTACAAACCATGAGGTAAACTTTGTTTCGGGTTGCAACTCCAGAAAGATATTGCCTGTGCTAATAGAAGCATTTAAAAAGGCTAAAGTTGATATTGCAAAGGCTAAGGGTTCATTTGATTATAGTCCTCTTACTGCTTTTTCGTTAAACGGAAAGTTCTGTGTTGATCAGGAAACAGCAGCCCAGCGTACTCTTGAGGTATTTAATAGCGGGCAAGCACTTTCAAACTTTAAACTAATTGCCGTAAGGGGCGATATATTCCGTAATGCAGGATCGTCGGTTACTCAGGAGTTAGCCTTTGCGCTAGCAATGGGTGTTGAGTATGTAAATTGGCTAACAGAAAAAGGGGTTAGTGTTGATGATGCATTTAGCAAGATATTCTTTACCCTTGGCGTTGGGTCTAGTTACTTTATGGAGATTGCAAAGTTTAGGGCTATTCGTTTGCTATGGGCAAAAGTTGCCGAAGCTTATGCCTGCAAAAACTGCAAGCCAATTACCGTGCATGCAACTAATACAATTTGGAACAAAACGGTTTACGATCCTTACATTAATATGCTCCGTACAACCACTGAGACCATGTCGGCAGCACTTGGTGGAGTACATAGTTTTACGGTACTTCCATTCGACGCTCCCTACCAAAAGCAAACTGCATTCTCCGAAAGGATTGCACGCAATCAGCAGATTGTTGTTAAAGAGGAGGCTTATTTCGATAAAGTTGTTGATCCTGCAGCAGGTAGTTATTATATAGAAACCTTAACGCAATCGGTTATTAACCATGCGTGGGATTTGTTTATAAAAGTTCAGGATTTGGGTGGTTACGTAAAAGCGTTTACCGCTGGGTTTATTCAGAATGATATAAATACAGTAGCTGCAAAGCGTGATTCGAGCATTGCAACACGAAGGCAAACAGTACTTGGAACAAACCAGTATCCTAACTTTACCGAGGTAGCTGATAAAAAGGTGGTTACTATTGATGCAGTTACAAAGCATGAGGCAAAAAAATCTGCCGATGCCATTTGCGAACCACTTATTCAGTATAGAGGTTCACAAGCGCTTGAGGAATTAAGGTATAAAACCGATGTTTCAGGCAAGCGTCCAAAAGCATTTATGCTTGCAATCGGAAGCCTTGCATTCCGAAGAGCTCGTGCGCAATTTAGTTGTAACTTTTTTGCCTGCGCTGGCTTTGAGGTAGTTGATAATATTGGTTTTAAAACCATTGACGAAGGGCTAAAGGCTGCTCTTGCTGCAAAGAGTGATATAGTGGTTATTTGCTCATCCGATGATGAATACGAAACCCTTGCCCCTGAAGCATTCGATAAGCTAAAAGGCGATGCTGTTTTTGTGGTAGCTGGTGATCCTGCTTGCAAACCTGTACTTGAAGCAAAAGGAATAAAAAACTTTATCAGCGTAAAGAGCAATTTGCTAGAAACCTTGAGAGAGTATCAAAGGTTACTTAAAATTTAACATGGCTGCAAGGTGATACAAGGGATGTTGTTGAACGACAAACCCTCTAGTAATCACTTTAAACCTCAATGTTGAAAAAAATAAAATAGACTATGAAACCAGATTTCAAAAAAATAAATATCAACCAGGAGCACCCAGCCAAAGAGGCTAAAGCCTCACAAAATGGCTTTCTTACCCCCGAGCAGATTACTATAAAACCTGTTTATAGTAAGGCCGACTTGGAAGGGTTAGAGCACCTACAATATGCAGCAGGTATTGCGCCCTTTTTACATGGCCCATACAGTACAATGTATGTAAATAAGCCATGGACAGTTCGTCAGTATGCCGGTTTTTCCACAGCCGAGGAGTCTAACGCATTCTACCGTCGCAACTTGGCCGCAGGCCAAAAAGGATTGTCGGTTGCATTTGACCTAGCAACACACCGTGGTTACGATAGCGACCACCCACGCGTAGTTGGTGATGTGGGTAAGGCAGGAGTTGCAATTGATTCCATTGAGGATATGAAAATCCTTTTCGCAGGTATTCCTTTGGATCAAATGTCGGTATCAATGACCATGAACGGCGCTGTACTGCCCATTATGGCTTTTTATATTGGAGCAGCATTGGAGCAAGGCGCAACCCTTGAGCAATTAGCCGGAACAATTCAGAATGATATATTAAAGGAGTTCATGGTGCGTAATACTTACATCTACCCACCTGAATTCTCAATGAAGATTATTGCTGATATCTTCCAGTTTGCTGCCAAGAACATGCCTAAGTTTAATAGCATATCCATTTCTGGATACCATATGCAAGAGGCTGGTGCAACTGCAGATATTGAGTTAGCGTATACTCTAGCCGATGGTCTTGAGTACCTTCGTACTGGTGTAAACTCTGGAATGGATATCGATACTTTTGCACCTCGCCTCTCTTTCTTCTGGGGAATTGGGATGAACCATTTTATGGAAATTGCAAAGATGCGTGCTGCACGATTACTTTGGGCTAAGATTGTGAAACAATTCAATCCTAAAAACCCAAAATCACTCGCTTTACGTACACATAGCCAAACATCGGGTTGGAGTTTAACTGAGCAAGACCCATTTAACAACGTGGCACGTACTGCTATTGAGGCAATGGCGGCTGCACTGGGTCATACCCAGAGTTTGCACACAAATGCATTGGATGAGGCAATTGCTTTACCCACCGATTTCTCAGCTCGTATTGCACGTAATACACAGATTTATCTACAGGAAGAAACTGATATTACCCGCGCTGTTGACCCTTGGGCAGGTTCATACTATGTTGAGAAATTGACCCATGAAATTGCGCACAAAGCATGGGCGCTTATTCAAGAAGTTGAAGAGCTTGGGGGTATGGCAAAAGCCATTGAAACGGGTATTCCAAAGATGCGTATTGAGGAAGCTTCAGCACGTAAGCAAGCTCGTATCGATTCTGGAAAAGATTCCATTGTAGGAATTAACAAGTATAGACTAGAGAAGGAAGACCCAATTGATATTCTTGACGTTGATAATACTGCAGTTCGCGACAGTCAGCTTCGCCGACTTAAAGAGATTAAAGCCAATAGGGATGAGGCAAAAGTGCAGGCAAGTCTTGCTGCAATTACTCATTGCGCTAAAACAGGTGAGGGGAATATTCTTGAACTTTCTGTTGAGGCAGCTAGGCTTCGTGCTACACTTGGTGAGATATCCGATGCTTGTGAAAAAGTGGCCGGACGCTACAAAGCAGTTATACGTTCAATTTCAGGAGTTTATTCAGCAGAATCTATGGATGACACTAGTTTTAGCCAAGCACGTGAGCTTTGTGATAAGTTTGCTAAGCTTGAGGGGCGTCAGCCTCGTATTATGATTGCAAAAATGGGGCAGGATGGTCACGACCGTGGAGCCAAAGTAGTTGCCACAGGATACGCCGATATAGGTTTCGACGTAGATATAGGGCCACTATTCCAAACTCCTGAAGAGGCTGCTAAGCAGGCTGTGGAGAACGATGTTCACATTCTTGGCGTTTCGAGTTTGGCGGCTGGGCATAAAACCCTAGTTCCACAGGTAATGGAAGAACTAAAAAAACTTGGACGCGAGGATATTATGGTTATCTGTGGCGGGGTAATTCCTGCTCAAGATTATCAGTATTTATACGACCAAGGTGTTGCGGCAATTTTTGGCCCTGGTTCACCAGTTTCCGTTGCAGGAAAGCAAATACTCGAACTATTACTTCAGCGATTTGAGTAATAAAACGATTGCTAAAAACTATAAAGCCATTAGGATATCCTAATGGCTTTTTTTATTTCCTTATCAAAATAAGGATTAGTGAAGTTTTAACCCGATAAGGTGGATAAATTCCTCGCGAGTTTTTGTTTGCGAAAGGAATACACCCGTAAATGCCGATGTTGTAGTTACCGAGTTTTGTTTCTGTATTCCACGCATCTGCATGCACATGTGTGCTGCCTCAATTACCACTGCAACACCCATTGGGTTAAGGGTCTCCTGAATACAATCCCTTATTTGCATGGTAAGTCGTTCCTGTACCTGAAGTCTTCGGGCAAAAGCATCAACAACACGTGCTATTTTGCTTAAGCCTGTAATTTGCCCGTTGGGTATGTAGGCTACATGGGCTTTTCCGTAGAAAGGGATCATGTGGTGTTCGCACATGGAGTATAACTCAATGTCCTTAACAATAACCATTTGCCTGTAATCCTCTTTAAATTTGGCGCTATTTAAAATTTCTCTGGGATCGAGATTGTAGCCGTGTGTAAGAAATTGTATTGCCTTGGCAACCCGCATTGGAGTGTTTTTTAGGCCATCTCTTTCTACATCTTCTCCAATAAGATTAAGAATGCTCTTGTAGTTTTGAGCTAGTTTATTAGTTTTTTCTGCATTCCAACGTTCTACCTTTTCATAACCTTCGTTCTCGTTCAATAAGGCATCGTTGTTTATGTTTTCAATGTTCATGATATGGTTTTTTACAAAAATACAAATTGATATCTAAAACCCTGACCAAATACTAGCTATTCTCCAAAATACTCTATAAAGTTGTTCTCAGTTTCCTGAATTTTTACCTTATAGATTTCTGCACCCAAATTTTTTATTGGTCCTTTAAGCTTATCCCAAATGTATACAGCAACATTTTCGGTTGAAGGGATTATTCCACTTAAAAAATCAACATCAATATTCAAGTTTTTGTGATCAACCTTTTCAATAATTTCATCCTTAATAAGTTTGCTAAGGTGCTTTAGATTAAGTACATAACCAGTTGTTTCCTTTATTTCCCCTTTGATTGTAACAAATAACTCGTAGTTATGTCCGTGCCAATTAGGGTGTGAGCATTGTCCGTATAGTTCAAGGTTTTCTTCATCCGTTAGTTCGGGTTTAAAAAGCCTATGTGCAGAAGAAAATCTCTCGCGTCGTGTTAAATATGCAATGGGCATAGCAGTAAGGTGTTTGGTATAAAACCAAAGATATGATTTTTTGTTGCTTGATCTGATAATTCTTCAAGCTATTAGGTTCAAAATTTAAGCGTATTTGTATATTTATAGCAAAATTGAGGTTATGAAATTACTAAAGGTTTTCATTATTATATCTGGCTTTGCTTTTTTTTCATGTCAGTCAGGTAACCGCAATATTGTGTTCAACGAAAAGGCAAATCAGGATATTCTTTATGGGTATGCAACCCCAGAGGTATTTTTGAGTGAGCCATTCGCAGTTTGGTATGATAAAGAATATTCCAACTACGAAACCAATAGTTTATTAGTCGATTCGCTTACTCAACAAATTGCGGATATTACAATTACCATTGTGCTTGGAACGTGGTGTCCGGATTGTAGGAGGGAGGTACCCCGTTTTATAAAAGTTTTGAACAGCATTAATTTCCCCCTTGAGCATTTAACAATTGTTGGGGTTGATAGGGGCAAGGTCTGCCCAAAGGCAAATGTTCGTGAAGGAGAGATTGAATTTGTTCCTACTTTTATCATTTTTAAGAAGGGAGAGGAATTAGGTAGAATTATTGAATCGCCAACTCTATCTTTTGAGGAAGATTTATTAAGGATATTAGTTGGAAGTTAGTAGTTGTTGCAGCATTAAGCTCTAATAACTCGTCATTATGGTATAATAATAACATTACAAAATGGAACCAATTAGAACAACAACAGAGGGTCAGGTAACTGGCATTGTTGGTATTGTATTAGGAGTAATATCACTAATTGTAGCATTTATTCCTTGTGTTGGAATAGTTGCTTTTCTGCCAGGTGGTTTGGCAATTGTTTTTAGCGTGATATCAATAGTTCAGGCATCAAGAGGGAATGGAGCAAAGGGCTTAGGCATTGCAGCGCTAATTGTTTCAATTTTGGCAACTCTTTTGGCTGCGGCATGGCTAGTTCTTTTTAGCGGACTAATTATTGCCAACGAATCTATGAATGACCCTAAAACCTTTGAGCGAATTGAGCAGGGAATTAAAGAGGCCTTTAAGGAAGACGAGGATGATTTGTCAAACAAACAACGGATAGATACCCTTGAAAACAGGTTGAGAATTATTGAAGAAGGTAAGGATCAAGAGCCAAAGAAGAAGGAATAGTAAATTCATTTGGTTAGCATAACAATGAATATTGAGATTAAGTCCACTAAAGGAGGTAAACATTTAGTTTCGTGGCTTTTGATTTCATTAATTAGCCTAGTTGTTGTATTTATAATCCATCTTATAGTCTATGCCGTTTTTTATTATGGCAAGGTTTCGTTTATTGAACAACTCACAGGTACGCCAATAATACTTTATTTCTATGCTATTGTTTTACCTGGAGCCATTGTGCACAGTTATAAACCAGTACGATTGATGGTTGAACATGCAGGTGAGGTTGACCCCATGCTTATTAAAAACTATTTTTTACAGGTAGGTTATGTTGAGTTAGCTGAGGGGAGTGGTTTTTTTAAATTGGCTGCTCAGAAATGGTTTGATAGGCTATTTAGTGGATCAAAGCAGATTATGGTAAATTACACAGAAACAAGCGTTGAGATAATTGTACCTGCGCATAAGCTATACGAAGTTCACCATGGGTTTAAGTTTCAGAAGATATTTATTAGATAAGCGAGTTTGAGAAATAGAACGGGAGTGGAGCAAAGGCTTTTCGCCTATAGAACGATTAACCTGCTATTATTGGCTGTTTTTATAGGGGTTTTTGTCTATTCTCTCTCCTTTAGCCCCAATCAACATCCAATACCATCTTTTTTTACTGATATTAGTGGGATCAATTCACCAAGCAAAGGTCTTTCGGCAGCCTTTTCAGAAATGGTTAAGGGGAATTATGCCGAAGCACATCGTTACAACCCTTATGTTTTGCAAATATTTTCGTTCTTTGCTTTGCAACTGATACTCAGGCTGTTTTTTTTGCTAGTAATAAGGTTAAAAGCAAAACATTTGCTTACCACTATTTTGGTTGATGTTGTTGTATCGCTTTTGTTTTTTCTTTGGTGCTTTGCCCCATTCATACTATTTACCCTTAAACTATTCTTCAACTCATTTTAGGATCTCACTTAAAGTTAACTTTTCGCCAGCTCTAATGCCCCTTGGGGTTTTGATTAATGTACTACACTCGGTAAAGTGATCGTGTTGGTAAAAAAGGAAGTAATTTTTGTTAATTGCCTCATTTAAAAAAATCTCCTTTTCTTCCATAGAAACTAGCGGTTCAACATCATAGCTTGCATTCCATGCTAAATGTACGTGAGCGGTTGACGGGAAAAGATCTGCTGCATAAACCGCTTTTTTGCCATTATGCAAATCAATTATTGGTATCATTTGCCCCTTGGTATGGCCATTAAAAAAACGCAGTTCAATGCCAGGCATTAATGGGCCTTCCTTTTTAATTGGGTTAAGCAGACCAAGTTCTTTAATCGGGAGTATATTTTCTTTTAGAAACGAATCGGCCTCTCTTACATTAGGATTTAAAGCTGAATCCCATTGTGATTGACTTATATGGTATTTTGCATTTGGGAAAACAGGGAAGTAGCCACCATTTTCATCTACACCTATTCCGCCACCACAATGATCGTAATGAAGATGGGTGTGAATAACATCGGTAATATCTGCGGGTTTATACCCTAATTTGGCCAATCCTTCAATTAATCCTTCTCCACCAAAAAGATGGAAATGGCTAAAGAATTTATCGCTTTGCTTTGTTCCAAATCCCGTGTCGATTAGAACAACTCTGTTCTCGGTTTCAATTACTAGTGAGCGTAAATCCAAAGGGATTAAGTTGTTTTCATCGGCCGGATATTGCTTATTCCATAACACCTTGGGCACTACGCCATACATGGCTCCGCCATCAATTAAAAAGGTTTGTATGTTAAATGAGGATACTTTCATTGTAAAAGATTTTGGTTTAAAATCAGGATAAAGAAACAACCAAACTGAAATATAGTTTCAATTTGTGCGACCCGATTTATGAATACTTCCTTATGCCATGGTACAAAACTAGCTAATAAAAACAAGTTGCATATCTGTTTTGCACAATAGAATGAAGGGTTTTCAGGAGGGGTTAGAAACATTAAAATTGGTGAGGCAATTGAGGCAATAAAAATTACGAGAATTCTATGGGGAAAATGGGTTTGTTTGAGTTTTTATACAAACAAAAAACCCAGCCTTGGCTGGGTTTGTGCGGATAAAGGGACTCGAACCCCCACGTCTTTCGACACTAGATCCTAAGTCTAGCGCGGCTACCAATTACGCCATATCCGCAATCAGTGTGCAAATGTACACGCTTTTTTTATTCTAGCAAAATATTTTCAATAAACTTTTAGTAAAGTCTATTTAGTGTAATTGTAAGATTGTTAATACTTTATTAATTGTCGTTTGAGTTTGTTGGCTCGATATTTGTTTATTAGTTAGATATTAAGCTTATCAGCTTATACTTTTTTCATTAACTTGCCAAAAACACCATGAACTTTCTTGCACACCTATATCTGTCGGGCGATAATGTAGATATAAGGATGGGTAATTTTATTGGCGATTATGTCAAGGGGCGTTCATTGGAGCGCTATCAAGACGGAGTGCAAAAAGGTATATTTATCCATAGAGCCATAGATTTTTATACTGATAATCACCCTGCAACATTTGAGGTTCGTCAGCTTTTTAGAGAAGGCTACAGAAAGTATGCGGGTGTGGTTGTAGATGTGTTTTTCGACCACTTTCTGGCTAGGTATTGGGCAACATTTTCCCCATTCCCGTTAAAGGGGTTTACGCGAAAATTTTACTACCAAATGATTTTACGCTATAGAGAGTTGCCTAGTAAAGTTCGTGTTGTTTTGCCTCTACTGATCCAAACTAATAGGCTTTATAGCTACCACAAAATTGAAGGGATGGAGCAAACCCTCCAGATAATGAGCAGGGTGACCTCGTTGCCCGACAGAACTGAATTTGCAATTGAAACCTTGCTGTATAACTACTCCTTTATTAGGGATCAGTTCCTAATCTTTTTCCCCGATATTATTGATTACATTAAAGAGGAGTATAATATTGTTCCCTCGGGGTGGAATGGGGGCTTAATCAAGCCTGGAACTATCGAGCTTAAGGAAAATAAAGAGGAGGATAGTGAATGACCATAACGATGAGCCTCCGTAGCTGAAGAAAGGTAAAGGAATCCCTACAACAGGGAAAAGACCTATAGTCATGGAAAGATTAATGGCTATATGAAAGAAGAGAATCGACACTACCCCGTATCCATATATCCTAGCGAAAGCTTCTTTTTGCCTTTCGGCAAGAGTTATTAATCTTAGAAGCAGGGCAACAAAAAGTCCAATGACCACAAGCGAGCCTAAAAACCCCCATTCTTCACCAACAGTACAGAAAATAAAGTCAGTGCTTTGCTCAGGAACAAAGTTAAATTTGGTTTGTGTACCCTTAAGGAAACCTTTGCCCATAAATCCACCCGAGCCTATGGCGATTTTAGATTGGTTTACATTATATCCCCATCCAAGGGGATCACTTTCAATTCCAAGTAAATCATTTATTCTATCCCTATGGTGAACATCAAGTACATTGTTGAATATGTAGTTAACACTAAAACTAAAAGTAGATGTAATGGCAAGAAAGAGTAGCAGGGCTAATACATGCTTTGCTTTTTGCAGATAGGTATAAATGATTACAATGGGGATTGAAATGGCTATGGGTATAAGGATAATGGAGTAGGGAGATAGACCCAAATCGAAGAATTCTGATATTCCGTATAGAATTCCAGTAAGCCCAAAAAGTCCTATTGAAAAACGAATTGCGTTTCTGTGGTCCCTGCTAATTAGAGCAAAAAGAACAATAGTTAGCAGTATAAGGCCTAGGAGTATTATATACTTGTTGAAAATAAGAACAAGGATGAAAAGCAATATCATAAAACCAATAAATGCCAAAACCCAGTGGGGCATTCCTTCGCGATAAAAAACCCAAACAAAAGCAGTAAATACCATTGCGCTTCCTGCATCATTTTGTAGGAGAATTAGTACTATTGGGATTAAAACGATAAGCGAAGTTTTAATGTATGACTTTATTGAGTCAAGTTTATACCCATACGAACTCATGTATTTTGCCAAGGCTAGGCTTGTTGCAAATTTGGCAAACTCGGCTGGCTGAATTCTTTGCCCGCCAAGTTCTATCCACGATTTTGATGCGTTAACCTCAACACCAAAGAAAATAACAAAGAGAAGTATCCCAAGCAGAATAAAGTAGAAGAAGTTTGCAAATACAACAAAAAACCTCGAGTCGATGGCAAGAATAACCAAGGCAATAACCAAAGTTGCAGCAATCCATATTAGCTGCATTCCGTAACGTTGAGAAGTATCAAAGATGCTTGAGTGCTCCTCAGAGAATACAGCTGCGTATATGTTTAGCCAACCCATAAATACAAGGGTCAGAAAAATAATTACTGTTGGCCAGTCGAGCCAACGTGCTATGTTATTGCTTCTTATCACTTTTGTCTAATAGAGTCGTTTCTAGCATTCGTTGTTCTAACCATTTTCGTTTAATCTCTCCAGTTAAGTATTTTTCAATCATAAGGCTAGCAATAGGAGCAGCCCATGATGCACCCCATCCAGCATTCTCAATATATGCTGCAACTGCAATTTTGGGGTTGTCTTTGGGAGCAAAGGCTACAAAAACTGAGTGGTCTTTGCCATGTGGATTCTGCGAGGTTCCCGTTTTACCACACACATCAATATCTGGAATTACTGCAATGCGAGCAGTGCTTCCACTCCCTGGTTCACCATTTACAGCGAGGTACATACCCTCAACAATATAGTTATACCAAAGTGAATCAATAGTTGTATAGTTTTTAATTTTAAATCGGGGTTCAATATTTTCTTTCCCATCAATCTCTTTTACAAAGTGGGGCGTGTAGTACCAACCTCTATTGGCAATGGCAGCGGTCATGTTTGCCATTTGTAATGGTGTGGTACCAAGTTCACCCTGCCCAATGGAGAGTGATAGTATTGTGAGTGAACTCCAGCCACCTTTCCTAAAGTATCTGTTGTAAAATTCGATGCTAGGAACAATGCCTGCAAGTTCGTTGGGTTGATCTATATTAAGTTTTTTTCCAAAGCCAAAGGATTCAACATGGTTTTTCCACACCGTAAATCCTTGCTCTACTCCTCCAAGGGAAGGTTTATCAATGATATTTCGAAAAACATTGCAGTAGTATGTGTTGCACGATACCTGTATGGATTTTATTAAATCGGTTGGCGATGGATGGTTATGACAACCAACACCTCGTCCAATTCTGTATCCCCCATCGCAGTAATATTGTGTTTGCGGAAATACTATTTTTTCCTCAAGGCCAATCAATGCATTTACTATTTTAAAGGTCGAGCCAGGTGGATACTTGGCCATTAGCGGCCTGTTGAATAGTGGCTTCAGTGTGTCAGCATCCAAATTTCTGAAGTTTAATGTGCGAGGGCGACCTACCAAAAGATTTGGATCATAGTTTGGGCCTGATATCATGGCAAGTATTTCGCCAGTGCTAGGTTCAATTGCAACTATTCCACCAAGTTTATTCTGCATAAGCATTTCGCCAAACTTTTGCAGTTCAATGTCGATACTTGTGGTAAGGTCTTTCCCTAACACAACTAGTGTGTCATACTTTCCCTCAGCATACGATCCCTTAATCCTATTGTGAACATCAACAAGGTAAACACTAACGCCTTTTTTGCCGCGCAGTTCTTCTTCGTAGGTTCGCTCAAGACCGCTGATGCCAATATAGTCCCCCATTTTGTAGTATGCATCTTCGCGTATTTTACGATCATCTACCTCGCCAACGTAACCTAAAAAATGTGCTCCTATGCTGTTGGGATAGGCTCTGAGTGTGCGAGGTTGAACATAAAAGCCAGGGAATTTGAAGAGTTTTTCTTGTAATTTGGCGTACGTTTCGGCCGAAACCTGTTTTAAGAAGATTGAAGGACGGAATGATGAGTGGGCTTTTGCCTCTTTTAGTCTATTGTCAACAAATTCTTTACTGATCTCCAGAACACTGCAAAACTCAATAGTATCGAAAGGCTTAATTTGCCTAGGGATTACCATAAGGTCGTATGCAGCCTGGTTATAAACCAGCAATTCCCCGTTTCTGTCGTAAACCAAACCCCGAGCAGGGTATTGGGTAATGTAACGAAGCACATTGTTACTTGCCGAAAGTCTGTACGATCGATCTACAACCTGAAGGAAAAAGAGGCGAAAGGTTATGACAAGGAATATAATAAGTATTATCCCTGAAATAATATATTTTCTATTGTTCCCTGTGAGTTGCAAAGTATTGCTATTTCTTTACGGTTAAAAGCTGACCAATGAGGATAAATATGGTTGTAATTAAGGTGCTAAGAATTACCCTCCATAGTGTATGAAAAAAATTTGTAAATGTAAATGACTCAATGAAAAACAAACTTAAATGGTGCATAAAAATAAGTGCAATGCTATATTTTAAGAACCATACAAACCCATTTATCCCCATTGATGGGCTGCCTTTTGGGTTTATATCTTCGCGGTCAGTAAAAAGGGTAAGAACATAGGGGCGTAAAAAAGCCATCAGTAGTGTAGCCGATGAGTGCATCCCAAATGTATTCATAAATGTATCGACTGTAAGCCCCGTTAAAAAACCAATGATTAGAAGTAACCAACCTGATATTTCGTAAGGTAAAATCAGAATGAACATTACATAGATGTATGGATTGATATAACCACTCAGCTGGAGATTGTTGAAAACAACAAGCTGAAGCAGAATTAAGATAACAAACCAGATAGCATATCTAATAATACTCTTTCCCATTTAGCCCACGTCTTTTAAGGTTTCTAAACGTTCTTTCTCTTGCTTTTGTTTGTTTGTTACAATCCAAACGTTGTAAAGCTGCTTAAAATCTTTAAATAACTTCACCTTTATGGTATGAAAGTTTGAGCCTTTGCTACTAAATGAGCTAATTACCCCAATGGGAATATTCTCTGGAAATATGGATGAGAACTCACTTGTTACAATAGTATCGCCAATGCCAATCGGAACATGTTGGGGAATATCTCCAAGGGTAATGTGTTGGTAACTATTACCCTCCCAGAATAGTGATCCAAAGTGGTTGCTCTTTTTCAGTTTTGCAGATATCTTTAAATCTACATTTAACAGCGATATAACAGTGGAGTAGTTTGGCGAAACCCCTATAACAATTCCAATTATGCCGTTATTCGTTACTACCCCCATTTCCGTTTCTACACCATGGTTGCTGCCTTTATTTAGCGTAAGATAGTTGTACTGTTTGTTTACGGAGTTGTTTACAACCTTTGCAGGTTTAAAAAGATAAAGTGAGTCTGTAATTGTATCCCCCATCATCTCGTATAGGGCTTCTGTTTTTGCTGATAAAGTAGCAACTTGCTTTCTTAGCTCAAGGTTCTCTTGCGACAGTACTCTATTCGTTTCAGAAAGGTTAAAGTAGCTTTGGGCGCTATTGATTTTTGAGTTTGCATAGCCCGATACCGAGCGTGCAACGTTTTCAATCTTAGATTTTTGGTAATAAGTATGATTACTTAGCAACCAAAGTGAAAAAATTTCAAGAGCTAAGAACAGTAATAAAAACTGGTATTTAACAATAAAGCGAAGTAGGCTATTCATTTTGCTTTTAAACGTTCAGTTTTATTGTATCAAAAAAAATGGCAAACCCAATTAATGATATGACTACCTCATTAGGAATTGGAATCTATCCACATTCTTAAGCGCTATACCGGTACCTCTTGCAACTGCATGCAGCGAATCTTCAGCAACATGGAAGGGAATGTTTATTTTATCGGTAAGCCTTTTGTCCAGTCCCCTAAGTAGGGCTCCACCCCCAGCAAGGTAAATACCCGATTGAACAATGTCGGCATAAAGTTCGGGGGGCGTTTGCTCAAGTACGCTAAGTATTGCTGTTTCTACTTTCGAAATTGATTTGTCAAGACAGTGTGCAATTTCTTGGTACGAAATTGGAATCTCAATTGGTAAGGCAGTCATCAGGTTTGGCCCTCTGGCAATATAGTCTGATGGTTGGTTCTCGAGATCGGGAAGTGCGGAGCCAACAGCAATTTTAATATCCTCGGCTGTTCTATCACCAATTTTGATATTATGCTGATGTCTCATATAGGCCTGAATATCGGCAGTAAAAGCATCTCCAGCTATACGAACAGATCTATTGCAAACAATTCCACCAAGCGCAATAACCGCAATTTCTGAAGTGCCACCTCCTATATCAACAACCATACAACCGTTTGGGGCTTCTACATCAAGGCCAATTCCCAGTGCCGCTGCCATAGGCTCGTAAATCATATATACATCGCGGCCACCTGCATGCTCTGCCGAGTCGCGCACAGCACGAATTTCAACCTCAGTACTTCCGCTGGGTATACATACTACCATTTTGAGCGAAGGAGTAAAAAGACGACTCTTAGTGTTCATCATCTTTATTAGCCCCCTTATCATCTGCTCGGCAGCGTTAAAATCTGCAATTACACCATCGCGAAGTGGTCTGATGGTTTTGATGTTCTCGTGCGTTTTGCCGTGCATTTGGCGAGCCTTTTCGCCAATGGCTATAACTTTGCCGGTTGTTTGATCGATGGCAACAATTGAGGGCTCATCAACTACGATTTTATCATTATAAATGATAATTGTATTGGCTGTACCAAGGTCGATTGCTAGTTCCTGTGTGAAGAATGAAAATAGTCCCATTTATGTAATGTGTAAAGTTATTTATGTTAATGTTTAAAATGTCTTATCCCTGTAAAAACCATTGCAATCTCATTGCTATTGCAATAGTCAATAGTTTCCTGATCGCGAACAGATCCCCCAGGCTGAATTACTGCTGTAATTCCTGCTTTATGCGCAATTTCAACAGAATCGGCAAAGGGGAAGAATGCATCCGATGCCATAACAGCACCATTTAAATCAAACTTAAAGTTTTTGGCCTTTTCAATGGCGTGCTTAAGCGCATCAACCCTCGAGGTTTGCCCAACTCCACTGGCAATAAGTTGTTCGTTTTTAGCCAATACAATGGCATTCGATTTCGAATGCTTAACAATGATATTGGCAAAAAGTAAATCAATGGTCTCCTGATCCGTGGGTTTCTGTTCAGTAACAACTTTTAGATCTTCGCTGGTTTCACTCTTGGTGTCCCTATCCTGAACCAAAACTCCATTTAAAATACTTCTGAACTGCTTAGGCTGAATTGACCCTTTGTTGAGATGCAGTAATATTCTGTTCTTTTTTGATTTTAGAATTTGTAATGCACTTTCTTCATAATCAGGTGCAATCAGTACCTCAAAAAAGAGTTTATCCATCTCCTTTGCAATGCTCCCATCAATGGGCCTATTTGTAATTATAACTCCTCCAAAAGCAGAGACAGGATCGCCTGACAGGGCATCAATCCATGCTTGTAGCAGATTTTTTCTGGTGGCTAATCCGCAAGCATTGTTGTGCTTCAGAATTGCAACAGTGGGCTCGCTAAATTCGGCAATAAGATTGATGGCCGCATCTATGTCGAGCAGGTTGTTGTATGATATTTCCTTTCCGTGCAGTTGAATAAAGGTTTCGGATAAATTTCCGTAAAAGGTTCCAGATTGATGAGGATTTTCACCATACCTAAGGGGTTTTACTCCTTCAATGCTTTCCTTGAATGCAATTGGCTCAGCATCCTGTTGGAAGTAATTGAAAATAGCACTATCGTAATGGCTTGAAACGTTAAAGGCCTCAAGGGCAAAATGTTTTCTCTCTTCGATGGTGGTGCTACCGTGGTTGTTGTTAAGGATTTGAGCTAATTGTTTATACTGATTTCGTGACGAAACCACCAGCACATCCTTGAAGTTTTTGGCCGCAGCTCTTATGAGGGAAATCCCTCCGATATCAATTTTTTCGATAATATCCTGCTCTGATGCCCCTAGGGCAACAGTTTGCTCAAATGGATAAAGATCTACAATAACCATATCGATTTCAGGGATTTTGTACTCCTCAAGTTGTGAAATATCAATCTCATTTTCTCTACGCGCAAGCAGCCCTCCAAAAATTTTGGGGTGTAGGGTTTTAACTCGTCCACCAAGAATTGAAGGGTAACCTGTTAGAGTTTCAACTGGTTCGACTTTAACTCCACAATCTTCAATAAATTGAAGTGTGCCGCCCGTTGAAAATATTTTAACGTTAAACCTGCTTAATAGTTGAACGATTTCGTTTAAACCATCCTTATGGTAAACAGAGATGAGTGCTGTCTTAATATGTTTCATCCTTTTGTTTGTCAGGTGTTTAAATCGGTTGCGCATTGGTTTAAGCGTAGAAACACGCATAAACCGGATACAAAAATGGCTAAAAGCATCGAATTTACCATTCTTAAATGGGTATAAATTAATAATTTGTAGCGTATTTTTTTTATTCGCTTTTTATACCTTTGAGCATTAAACAAAATTGTTTAGTATTGAGGATATCTTCTTGTCTAAAAAAATAGTATGAAACAGATCAAGTCAGCGGTAATTCTGGTGAAGGTTATGCGAGAGAGCATGAATTTTGCATACCAATCAATTACCGTGAATAAGATGCGTACTTTTTTATCGCTTTTTGGAATCACCATTGGCATATTTGCCATTATTGCTGTTTTTACAATTCTCGATTCGTTGGAAAAGAATGTGCGCGACAGCCTCGAGTCGTTAGGTGATAACGTGGTTTACGTTCAAAAGTGGCCATGGTCAATGAGTGGTGATTATCCGTGGTGGAAATACATGAATCGTCCTCAACCTTCGGTTGAAGAATTGGCAGAAATTAGGACCCAAAGCCAATTCGCGAAGTCGTCAGCAGTAATGCTCAACTTTACGTCCACAGTAAAGTATGGCAAGAATTCAGCGCCTAGCAATCAAATCATGGCCATATCGGATCAGTATGAGGATATCAGATCCTTCGATATCTCTGAAGGTCGATATTTTTCACCTTTTGAAATAGAATCGGGACGTCACATTACTGTGTTAGGGAACGAGTTGGCCAATGAACTATTTTTAGGGGCTAATGCAGTAGGGGAAATACTGAAAATTGGAGGTTACAATGTGGAGGTAATAGGAGTTTTGAAAAAGGAGGGTAAATCGGCTTTGGGCGATCAAAGTCATGATAATTTAGCACTTATTCCTATAGGTTTTGCTCGCTCATTTGTTGATATGCGCATGGTTGGGTTAACTATAATGGTTAAAGCCAAGGATGGTTTGCCAACCAATGAGCTAATTGATGAACTTAGAGGAATACTTAGAACCCTTAGAAGAATTAAGCCAATAGAGGAAGATGATTTTGCACTGAATCAGGTTAGTCTTTTAAAGCAAGGAATTGATAATATTTTTATTATGATTAATTTGGCAGGGTGGATAATTGGCGGGTTCTCTATCTTAGTGGGCGGTTTTGGTATTGCCAACATTATGTTTGTTTCGGTAAAGGAGCGGACAAGTATTATTGGTATTCAGAAAGCCTTGGGCGCTAAGAACTCATTTATCCTTCTACAGTTCCTGTATGAGTCAGTATTGCTATCAATAACAGGTGGAGCAATAGGATTGTTTTTTATTTTTATAGGCACTACACTGGTTAGCAATCTGTCTGAATTCAAAATATCCTTAACCTTCGATAATATTTTGCTGGGTTTGATGGTATCAGCCATTATTGGTATTATATCAGGGTATGCCCCTGCATGGAAAGCCTCAAGGTTAAGTCCAGTTGAAGCTATAAACACCAAATCTTAGCCAATCTGTTTTTCAATGTGGTTGGTTAGTTCAACAAACTCGGCAACGCTAAGTTGTTCTGGGCGTTTATCGAATAAGGGATGTACTTCTTTAATATCACCAAAGACTGAACGGATTGAATTGCGAAGCATTTTACGTCTCTGGTTAAATCCTGCTTTTACTACTTTGTGAAATAACTTCTCATTGCAACTTAACTTGCCTATGTTGTTCCGTGTTAGCCTGATAACCGCCGACTTAACTTTTGGTGGTGGGGTGAATACGCCCTCGCTAACCGTAAAAAGGTATTGTATATCAAAGTAAGCTTGCAGCAAAACGCTTAGTATACCATATGTTTTTGAGCCAGGAGGTTCACAAATTCGTAGCCCAACCTCGCGCTGAACCATGCCCACAACCTCGGTAACCGAATCTCTGTTTTCAATAACTTTAAAAAAGATTTGTGAAGAGATGTTGTAAGGGAAATTACCAATAATTGCGATTTTTCCACTTGAAATATTATCAAGTTGGTACGATAAAAAGTCGGCATGTAACAACCTGTCCTTTAGCAGCGGAAGGCTTTCACTTAGGTACTCAATGGACTCTATGTCAACTTCGGCTGCAAATAGTTTCTCACCAAATCTTTCTAGCAACATTTCGGTAAGAACTCCCATTCCAGGTCCAATTTCTAGCACAGCATCGGCACTGCTGGCGTCAAGGCTGCTGACTATGCGCTGGGCTATGTTTTTGTCGTTAAGGAAGTGTTGCCCTAACTGTTTCTTTGGTCGTACTTGTTGCATTATTCGCTCTTGGTATGTATTACTCGCTGTGGAAGAGGGATTTCTATGCTCTGCTTATCGAACTCTTGCTTAATGCTCTTGAGCAAATCGCAGCGCAGGTTAAACGAATCAGATGGGGTTCCAGCCCAAACCCATGCTCTAACTGTAATTGACGATTCGTTAAGACTAACAACTTTAATAGGTGTTCTGGGTTTGCTCTCTCTAATATCGTTTGGTGTTCTTGGATCTATTGACAAGGGATGCTTTTCAACCTCTTCTCTCATTATATCCATAGCCAAATCGATATCGGCAGTATACGATATGCCAATCTCTAAATGGTTGCACGTGCGCTCGTCGTTTAGGTTTGCGTTTTCAATCACCTCGGCATTCATTAGTGCATTTGGGATAACAATTCGCTTGTTCTCAAAATTACGAATAATTGTGTGCCTTAGCGTAATATCCTCAACGGTACCAGTATGTATTTGCTTAACTTTTATAATATCTCCAACCCTAAAGGGCCTGAACATCACAATAAAAATACCACCAACAATATTTGAAAGTGCTTGCTGAGAGGCAAATCCTATAATGGCTGCAAGAACACCTGCACCTGCAAATATAGGCAATGAAATTTTTTGGAGTTCTGGTATTAAACGGAATACTATTGCAATTCCTAATCCGATAAAAAAAACGCTAACTGTATTTTTCAGAAAAGTATATCGAGTAGGATCAACCCTGAGCACGGCCGAGGCCCTTTTGATGCTCCGGGTCATTAGCGTCCTTATTATTTTAATAATTATCCAACAAGTAATGGCTGTTATAATTATAATTGTTGGATATAATATGATTTTGCTTTCTGCTAAAGTAGTGAGTGTCATTTTTTTGTTGAGTTTAGTTAAAACTTGTATCGCAATTGAATTCTTACATCCGAACGGGTTGGACCATCAATTTTATCGAGGCCGGTGCCAAGTTCTTTTTGATCTGCAAAGTAGGTTTGCGCTACCCTAAACCAAATATCAATGTTACTCTTAATCGAGTATTTTGCTAATAAGTATGCACTTGTTCCACGCGAATAGTATGCGGGAATAGAAAAGTAATACAAAATGTCATTTTCATAGGCGTAAATCCTGGTGTTCCACGAGTCGGTTTCGAAAATAGCAAATCTTCCTGTAATCGATAAAGGAATGTTCTGCGGTTGATACGATATATCTTGATATAGCATTATACCACTTTCCTGGGGCAAATTCTCCTCATTGTACCACGAAAATTCAATGCGAGTTTTTAGGTAAATTGTTCGGGTTGGGTTGTATGCTAAATGAAATCGGAGCGCTTGCTGATCATAAGGTATTACCCAACTATTTGGTTCTTCATCAACAGTTTGGTTCTTGTTTTTTTGTTTGAATCTATACCTGAGTTTTACGTTTAGCCTCGACCGTGGGCTATATGATGCCTCAAGTAGATAGTCGTGCCCCCTAGATGGGGCATTGACACCGTACCGTAACCAAGATGACTGAAACACATCGACGTATCCCGACAGTTGCCAGTTTTTATATAGTAACAAATTAAAGCCGGTTAGAATACCCGATTCATTTGCTGGCCCGGATCCATCGGCAAGGGCATTTGTGTAATAGGTGCTATAATCTTTTTGGTAATGTCTGCCAAGAATCGACAGCGTTAGCTGAGGGTGTAGTCGAAACAATCCTCCTGATACAATACCGCTTCCGTGATTAACTGTAGTTGCCGCTTCACCAAAAAACAGGTGGTTCCCTAATCCATAGCTAAAGTCGATACCAATATTTACCCTATCCTTAAGCTGTGGTTCAAAGTAGCGATAGGGTTGATTTGGCGGATCGTAAACGCCATTGAGATTCACGAATGATGCGGTTGCGCCAAGGTTTAGTTTTTTCAGCGCAATGCTGATGTTACTGCCAGTAACAAACTCTGCCAAAGTTTTCTTATTGTTAATTTCAGTTGATGTACGGTGTAATCCACTTATTGGCCGTGTGGTAAACAACGAAAGCCCATCAATTAGCGAGTCGGTAAGGTTTGCATCGATGTGTTTGTATGAGCCAAAAACACTTACATCGAAACGGCCAACTTGTATGGTTGCCCCCGCGCCTCTTAAAAACTCGTTTTCGTTGGTGGAACTGAACCTTGTGAGACCATTGGCCCTTTTTCTAACCCCCATTGGGTCGGGCGATTTTCCAAACGAGGTGCTTGTCCACATGGTTAGGCCTTGCCCAAAAGTGGCGTTAAAATCACCAACTACCAATCGCTTAACCTTCCCAATTTCATCTATTTGCAGATGAAAAGAGTAATGGTCGAACCCATAGGGGTTTGAACCCTTAAAGAATTCTTCACCCGGATCTTTTTCGCCTACAAATCCCATCTGCAAGCCACCCTTGGTTCGGTATGAGTATCGAGTGTAAAGCCCCAGTTTATTCCCTTTATACCTCGAGGCTTCAGGGTTGCTTGCTGGCGCTGATGTATATCCAACCTGATCCTCAACTAAGGAGCGTGCCCTTAAAAATAAATCGTGCTTACCCCATTTAAAAAGAGGGATTCGTTGGTCTTGCTTTGTTTCTGCTTCAGTTTTAATAAAAGGAGTTAGACGGTTAATATCATTGTAGTCGAAGCCAACTACAAGTTGCAGTTCATAAACTGAAAACATTGCCCCATAATTTTTCACATAGTCGAGCAAAGCAATTATCTGAAAGTCAGAAAGGAAGATTAATCGTCCAAGTTCCTCTTGGGTAGTGGAGTTTATATTGATAGGGTTTTCGGCAAAAAAAACTAGTTCATCCATTAAAGCATCTAGGTCAACATCATCCTCGGAGTTTGCAATTATCTCTTCCATAATATCAGCAATAATGCTCTGCGGATCGATAACTGATATTTGCGCATGCAAGGAGAAGGCCCAGATACAAATGGTAAAGGATATAAGTAGTTTTTTTAGGAACATGCTTTTAGGGGGCTTTGTCGGTTACTTTGTGGCTGGAACCAAACGTGTACGCAAGGCTAAAATGGGGTGTATAGCCTAAAAATTCATGTCGGTTAAATGCAATATCAATTTGAATTGCATTAATTATATACCCTATGCCAAAACTAAGAAGAGAAGGCTTTGAGGCCATGCCAGTTCGGAAGTAAAGATTATTGATTGGCACGAACTCAACTCCAGCCTTAAAAGAAAAATCTGCATCAAGATTTTTTTCTGCACCAGCGGTAACCATTAGCATTTCGCTAAGTTGATAGGATAACCCAAGGTTTAACAATGTTGGTATGCGCTCCTCATCGTGCAACCTTGATCGGGTAGGGTTGATTACGTGAACCCCAACACTAAAATTGTTGGTAGGAGAGTACAGAATACCTCCCTCTGCAGAAAAGGCCGTTGTACTACCATACTCGCCAGCAAAATATATGTGGTGAGCGTTTAACTGAACACCAGCGCTTAGGGTTGGTGCCAGTTTCATGCCATAAGCTATACCAACTTTTGTTTGGTTAAACTGGCTAAAGCCTAGCCTTTTGATGCTTACCCCCAATGCACCCGATTTAACAGGTATTATCCCGCCTAATGCACTAAAGTTAAGTTCGGGAGTAATAAACCGATTCTCATGATGCACCCCTATCCAGCTATGCTCTTGATATCCCAAGCCTGCTTGGTTATGAAAGAGCGACCATCCATCGGTTAGGCTTGTAACGCTATAGGCTAATGCAGCAGCCCTACTACTGGGTTGCTCTTGGGGTATCCCTGCCCATGCTCCAAAAGGGAATAGATTTAGTACAGCAACAAATGCTAGAGCAACCAGATGCTTTGCAATAATTGTTGAAGTTTTAAATAGTTTGATTTTAAATTCAATCATTTCCCATTGGTTCTGTATTCAAACTGTACTTTGGCCAGTTCTGCATTTGCCGATACTACTTTACTAGCCAGTTCTGCCTTAAAGCTGCTAACTCTTTGGAAAACTTCATCATCTCCAGTACCAATAATCTGAGCGGCTAAGATTCCTGCATTTCTGGCACCGTTTAATGCAACTGTAGCAACTGGTATTCCACTGGGCATTTGCAGAATTGACAGAATTGAATCCCACCCATCAAGTGAAATAGACGCTTTAATGGGAACGCCAATAACGGGTAGGGGAGTAAAAGCGGCTATTACCCCGGGTAGGTGAGCTGCGCCACCAGCGCCTGCAATAATTACTTTAATGCCATTTTTATGGGCATTGCGAGCAAATTCGGCAACGGCATCGGGTGTACGATGAGCAGAGAGGGCATTAACCTCAAATGGGATTTTAAGCTCGTTTAAAATTTTGCAAGTATCCTCCATAATTGGCATATCTGATGCACTGCCCATAATAATGCTAACCTTTGGATTCATCTTTTTTTGTTTTAGTGATTATATTTTTAAAATAGAATTGGTTCGGATATTTATGAATGCTCGTTATTATTTGATTCCAATTTTGATGAAGATGTATAATGTTGAGGTGCTATTTTGCTATGAACATTAACATACATTTTATTTATCTCTTTGGCCAGTTCGTCAGTATCTTTGCCTTCAAAGCTAGAGGGCTCTATAGGTTCAAGTACTCTCATTTTAAATGTTTGAGAGCCCTTTAAAACGTAACCTTTCTTCGGAAAAACCTCCAAACTTCCCTCAACAATAACAGGCAAAATGGGATAGTTGGTTTTTTTTGCAAGAACAAATGCGCCATCCTTAAACCGTTTTACGGCTCCATCGGTGCTTCTAGTCCCCTCTGGGAATATTAGCACAGAGTTTCCCATGTTAAGGTTTTTTTGTGCTTCAATAATCATTTTGCGAGCACCCCTAACGCTTGCGCGGTCTATCACAATATGCTTGTTTAACCATAGGTTCCAGCCAATTACAGGAACTCTAAATACTTCTCTTTTAGCAACCCACTTAAAATGCATCCAAAGACCATAAAGTAGCACGATATCAAATGCGCTTTGGTGATTTGAAATGACAATGTAGGTTTGACCCTTTTTAATGTTTTCCTTCCCTTCTAAGTCGATTTTCCAAAACGGATTTACCCAAATGTAAAACATTGCCCAAATGCAAGAGTATCTGTGGAGTAGCCATAATCGTTTATCCCACCAAAAAGTAAAGAGCCAAATGACTGTACTAAAAGTAAAGAACATAAGAGATGTTATACCTATTAGTATCCATACAATCGGCATCACAATGTATTTAATAACAAACTGGTTCATCCCTTTATATTACAGTATCAATTAGCCTACAAAAATAGTCTATTGATTGGTTTGGACAAATTGTCAAATAAAAACTAGTTATCTTTTCGAAACAAATGTTTAATTTTACATTGTAAATCACGAGTATATTTAGTGCGGATATTCTTAAAGTACCTTATAAAAAAATAGACCTATGAAACCATTCAAAGCAGGACAAGCCCTTGCACATTGGCTTTTGCGTATTTCTCTTATTTTATACATTGTGCTTCTGTTTCTTAAAGATCTCTATCCTATAAACCTTAACAGTTTTGTGTTTTACCTTGCAGCGGTAAGCTGCTTGTTTGCTATTCTGCTTTTGGTTGGAGGACTGCTCTCAAAACAAGGTTTAACAGTTTTGTCTGGTTTGGCTATAACTATTGTGTTTGGGTATCTTTTTGCAACTAATTTTTCTAGTGTAATTAGTCATGGAACCATGCTTTACCTTATACCCTGTGTTTTAGGATTCTATTTTTTTGTAAAGGGGAATTAGCGTTTTCTCTAGGAGTTCATGTGCTTTCTGTTTATTTCTCAAGATTTTAGCCTTAAATAATTTCATTAATTTATTTTTGGCATTACCTTTGTATCCCTCAAAGTGAATTTGTAATATCTGATTTTAGATTACTAACCAGGAGATATAATTTTGATTTATATGAGAAGAATATTAGTAACAATTGCGCTGTTCTTAATGTTTTTTGTTTCTGTAGCCCAGCAAAAAGAGAAAGTTACAGTAGAGCCTACCGATACCATAGTTTTAATAAGTGGAAGGAAGGTTGTTGCTAGTGTTCAGGGTGTTACCGCAAGTAAAATAATGCTTATACCCTACGAAGGGAAAGAGGTTAAGCAGATGGACAGGAAACAGGTGCATAAGATTCTTTATCGGAATGGACGTGTTGAGAGTTTTAACAGCCTTGCTGTTGTAATGGTTGATGAGGATAGTTGGCAAACTGTTATCATTAGTGATAATCGCGATGATGCTGAAGGAATGTTTGCGCTAGGTGAGGTTAGCGCTCAATCGTCGCCTCAGGCCAGAAATGCAAGAGCTGCAAAAAAGAGTGCTGATATCCGCATAAAAAAACGTGCAGTTAATATGGGAGGTATAGTCGTTCTGGTTTCAAAACGTGAGTCGAAAGGTGGATATGGTGAAATTCCTACCCATTTTGTTGAGGGGGTTGTTTATGGATTTGAACCACCATTGGAGTAAGTCTATGTTTTAATTGAAATAGTGAATAGCTGTAGCAAATTGTTACAGCTTTTTTGATCATTTAAGTGCAAAGTACACAGGGAAAGTAAAAGAAACTCTAACAGGTTTGCCCCGTTGCATTCCGGGTATCCACTTTGGGCTCTCTTTTACAACCCTAATGGCTTCCTGGTCGAGAATAGGATCAATGCCTCTAATAACTTCTACATTAGATACATTGCCATCTGGCTCTACAATAAATTTCACATAAACTTTCCCTTGTATTCCATTTTCTGCGGCATGTTCAGGGTATTTTAGATTCTTGATAATGTACTCACTAAAGCTGTTGCAATCGTTAACTGCAAAGGTTGGCATTTCTTCAACCAGAAAAAATATTTCCTCTTCTGCCACGTCTTCTTCTTCACTGAACTGGATAATGCTTACGGCGACATGTTCATCGAATTCAGTATCAAACAATTCAACATCGTCATTAACAATGCTTACAATGCCTTGATTTTGAGTAGATGCACGTGGTGGTGAGATTGGTTGTACTGCTTTTTTGCTAGCAGAGATAGAAGTCGAAGTAGGTGAGTTTTTCCTTTCCTGCATAGACGATTTCCCTGTGGCTAAACGGTTTGTGGCATTCTGCTTTTCTTTATATTCAGATTCTGCAATTCTCTCATAACTTATTGAAGTATCTTCAAGAATAGGGGATTTTTCAAGAGTATCAATGGCATCGGATATTTCTGCTTCCTTTTCGGCTAGGCTTAATGCCATTTGTTCCGATTGCGTATTAAGTGTAGATGTGAAGTAAATAATTGATGAAATGCCAATGAGCAAAGCAACGGATGCAGCAATTTTTAGTGGGGTTAAGTGCAGAATAGATTTTGTGCTGTTAGATTTACGGTCTATGGCCCTGTTGAGTTCTTGCTCAATTTTTTCAATCTCTCGGGGATTGCCTAAAATTTTCAACCCTTCCATTTCATCGGAACACATAGTGCAGTCCGTTATATGACGCTCAATGGCATTCATTTCCCTATCGCTAAGTTTACCCTCTATATAATTAATTAGGGAACTGCGCGGAATGCAATTTTGGTTAACCTGTTGATTTTCTCTTTTACTCATCTTTCGTAAGCATTATCTTCAGTTTTCGCTTTCCGTTCTGAATGTGGCTCTTTACTTCGTTCTGGGTGTAACCTGTAATACGACATATTTCAGCATAGCTATTTCGTTTAATGTAGAACAGTTCAACGCAAACCTGCTGATCCTCTGATAGCTTGTTCAGATTTTTCTCTAGTTTCTCCAGCCTTTGTTCAAGTATATCCTCAGTATCAAGATGCGTATTATAATCAATTTCCATAAAAACATTGTCGATATATTCTGAAGGTACACTGTTCTTCCGACTGCGTATTATGATAAGGCAATGATTTTTAGCAACTGTATATAGCCACGACTTAAAGTTTGATACTGTATGTTTCTTTAGGTCTTCGATTAACTTTTCGAAAATTTGCATAACAGCATCCTCACTATCAACCCTACTCTTAAAATATTTTAAGCAAACAGCAAAGGTAAACCCTGTGTACCTTTTGTAAAGCACTCCAATAATCTGCTTGTCGCCTTTAATCTTATAAAGGTCAATCAGTTCACCATCGGAAAGGGTCTCAATTATTCGCCTAGAATTCAACGTAGTAAGGTAGTTGCGTTAGAAAATTTAAAATACTAAAAATAATTTTATGGAAAAGCATGTGAAGTTGTATCTGCTTTGTAAACGGAACAAAGTTAAACTTAATACAATAAAATCATGAAAAAATTAGCAGCAGTGGTATGGATGTTTATCCTTAGCTCATTTACATTACTAGATAATGGTAATGGAACCCTTACTGGCACTGTTAGCGATGCTGAAACTGGTGCAATCATTTCCAATGCTAAAATTGTAGCCTCCCAAGCTGGTAAAAAAGTAGCAACAGAATCAGTAAAAGTTAAAGGAACGTTTATGTTTACCCTTCCTTCGGGTAGTTACGAACTGAAGGTAATGGCCAATGGTTATAACGATGCTCATTTCAGTGCATTTGTGAAAACAGGACAACAAACAAATTTTAAAGTAACTCTAAATAAGCAAGTTTTAGTAGAAGATGAAGAAGAGCATAGCCTCTCCGACATGTTAATATGCGAAGACAAAAGCATTGTATCTGGCAAAAGATACACTGCACAAACAACCATGCCAGTTGGAGTAGCATATTTAGCTGCCGAGGCTGATGCACCATACATTGATTACAACACCGAGGAGTATGATTTTATCAATGAGAACGGTTTTAGGAATGCTCTTTCCAATCCGCTATCAACCTTTTCTGTTGATGTTGACAGGGCATCGTACTCTAATGTTCGCAGGTTTTTAACGCAGAACCAAAAACCATACCCCGACGCGGTAAGGGTTGAAGAATTGATAAACTATTTTGATTACAGCTATCCGCAACCAGATAATGGTCACCCCTTTTCGGTAACACTTGAGGTTGGCGAGTGTCCTTGGAATAAGGAGAACGAACTTGTTTTGGTTGGTCTAAAGGGCGAGAATATTAACGAAGATCAAATACCTCCAAATAATCTGGTTTTCCTAATCGATGTGTCGGGTTCCATGTATCCCTCAAATAAGTTGCCTTTGCTAAGGCAGGCTTTTAAGTATCTAGTTAATCAACTTCGTCCGCAGGATAGGGTGGCAATAGTAGTTTACGCCGGAGCGGCTGGAACGGTTTTAGAATCAACACCCGGCTCACAAAAGGCTAAAATAGAAGGAGCAATTGATATACTTGAGGCAGGAGGTTCAACCGCAGGGGGTGAGGGAATCCGATTGGCCTATAAAGTAGCCCAACAAAACTACATTCACGGAGGCAATAATAGGATTATTCTTGCCACAGATGGCGACTTTAATGTTGGGGTAAGCAGTTCGTCGGAGCTGGTTAGGCTTATTGAGGAGAAGAGGAGTACAGGGGTTTACCTCACCATTTTAGGTTTTGGCATGGGCAACTATAAGGATGGGCGTATGGAGCAACTCTCCAATGCAGGTAATGGGAATTATGCATATATCGACAATATTATGGAGGCTAAAAAGATGTTTGGAACCGAATTATGGGGAACCCTTTATACCATTGCCAACGATGTAAAAATTCAGGTTGAGTTTAATCCAGCAATAGTTAAATCGTACAGATTAATTGGATACGAGAATAGGCTACTGAATAACGAGGATTTTAACAACGATAAAAAGGATGCTGGTGAAATTGGCTGTGGGCATACTGTTACAGCGCTATATGAGATTGTTCCTGCAAATGCAAGTACAACAGCTCCTTTGATTGACCCGTTAAAGTACACAAGTCTATCACTAAACAAGAGTTCCGATTTATTGTCCGTAAAGGTTAGATATAAAAACCCTGGAGAGGATACGAGCATTTTACTAACCCAAAGCATTGGGCACGATAAGCATAATGCATCAAGCAATCTTTGGTTTGCCTCCGCAGTTGCCGAGTTTGGTATGCTACTCCGCGATTCAGAGTTTAAGGGCAGTTCATCATTCTCAAGCACGTTGGCCAGGGCAAAATCATCAAAAAGGAATGATGAATTTGGGTATAAAGACGATTTTATTAAAATGGTTGAAATGGCAGAGATGCTTTATAGGTAGGGATAGCTACTACTATGTTTTAAAAAAAGACGGATGGGAGTCCGTCTTTTTTTATGTTGATAGTGTATTTGACCAATGTTTTTTTGTAACTTTCTTCATGAATACAAAACCCTAATACCCTAACAGCCATGTCGAAGAATTCTAAAGACAACACAAAGCCATTAAGGGCTAACTACGAAGAGATAGAGGATAAGAAAAAGATTAAAAAGGAAGTTTACGAAAAGGAACTCTATAAGCTACAGGTTGAACTGATTAAACTTCAGGAGTGGGTAAAGCATGAGAAACTCAAGGTGGTTGTGATTTTCGAGGGTCGCGATGCAGCAGGCAAAGGGGGGGCGATAAATACGATTACCGAAGTTCTTAATCCTCGTTCCTGCAAAGTGGTTGCACTTGGTGTACCCACCGACAAAGAAAAATCGCAATGGTACTTTCAACGCTATGTAGCCCATTTGCCTGCTGCAGGAGAAATTGTGCTGTTCGATCGGAGTTGGTACAATAGAGCTGGCGTAGAGCATGTGATGGGGTTCTGCACTGAGGAGGAGTACCTTGAGTTTCTACGATCGTGCCCAGAATTTGAGAGGATGCTTGAACGATCGAATATTATACTTATAAAATATTGGTTCTCTGTTAGCGATGCTGAGCAGGAGAAGCGCTTTCTTGCACGTAACGAGGATCCTGTTAAACGTTGGAAATTAAGCCCTATGGATATTGAGTCGCGGAGCAAGTGGGTACAATACTCAATGGCCAAGGATACAATGTTTGCTCATACCGATATAAAGCAAGCACCTTGGTATGTTGTGCATGCTGACGATAAGAAACGCGCCCGGTTAAACTGTATTCATCATCTTTTAAAGCAAATTCCTTATAAGGATTTAACCCCAAAACCCATTGAGATACCTGAGCGTAAGGATGATATATCATATGTTAGGCCACCAATTGCCGATCAGACCTTTGTGCCGGACATATACTAAGAGGAGTTAATCCTTCTACGCTTCAATTAACCACTTTAATCAGCAATTCGGTTACTGTCAGGAGTTCCCTTTTTAGTACCTTTACCCTTTCATTGTACCATGAGGTGGGTGATACTGTATTCCCGGATGAGCAGTTTAACTTAGGGGCGGATTAGTATTACATTTCTTTTTATAGAGATAAATCAGGCACAAAGCTAATCGGTAAATATTTATCATATTATTAACGTATGTTTTTTTTTACTATCGTTGTTGTCTTTCTTTGCTGCCTTTACTTTGTTATGGTAACCGCTTTTGCAATAGGCATTACAAGGATTAAGGGGCACATTGAACCATCAAACGATTTTTTGCCTATTTCCGTTGTGGTTGCATTGCGAAACGAGCAGGATAATATCGATAACCTTCTAAAATCGCTTACCAACCAGAATTATCCTACTGATAAGGTTGAGATTATTTTGGTAAACGATCATTCCACAGATAGAACCTGGGCTATTGCCAACGATTGGGCAGAACGGGCAGATAATGTGGTTCTCCTTAATCTTTCAATTGGAGTAGAAGGGAAAAAGCCAGCGATTGCTTATGGTGTAAGCATAGCAAAGTACGATATGATAATGCTTACCGATGCCGATTGTGTTCACTCAAAGGGCTGGCTGCAGTCCATATCAACTCAATTTTACCATAAGGCTTTTGATTTGCTTATTGGCCCAGTTATGCTGGCTCCTTCAATCGGTTTTTTCGAAAAGATGCAGGCGCTTGAACATGCAAGTCTTACAGCATCTAGCCTTGGTGCTTGTGCCTTGCGAGTGCCGTTTATGGCAAGTTCGGCAAATCTTTCGTTTAACAAGAGCCGTTTGGGATTTAATCTCCAACTCCTTAATCCAAATTTTGCCTCTGGCGATGATGTTTTTCTGCTACACAGCGCAAAGCGGAATCCAGATGTAAGAATAGAGTGTGCTTTCTCTCATGATTCACTGGTTTATACAAAACCTACAAATTCTTTTGCAAACTTTTTGCTGCAGCGTGCGCGATGGGCATCCAAGGCAACCGGATATTCTGATTTTATGGCTATTGGGGTTAGCCTTGTGGTATTGTTGTTTAACTTTCTGCTTGTTTTTCTGGCAGTTTTATCATTCTGGAACTTTACGTTTTTAGAAATGCTTGCAATAGGTTTCTTGGTTAAGAGCGTTGCCGATTTATTCTTATTTTACCCGTACTTAAAACGATGCCAAAAAGTGTCGCTACTCAATGTTTTTTTACCTTTACAGCTAGTTTATCCATTCTATACGGTTACTACATTTGCATTGGCAATGTTCACAAAGGTGCAATGGAAGGGTAGGGGGTAAAATAATTATTTTTTGAACACGCATAGCTATGTCAACATATACTAATAGGGAAGGCTCGCCGTGGAAAATTGCCTTTCGGCGTTTTTTTAGCAATAGGCTGTCGTTAGCCTCCTCTATATTTATTGGGGTTATAACCCTTATTGCTGTGCTAGGTTACATCATTACTCCCGATGATACCCCTTGGGCAAATAATCAGCATTTAGAGATAGCAACCCAAAAACCTGGATTTAAAGGCACCTTTTTTCTGATACCTAAAAATGTTGATAATGCAAACCAAGGAGTTTTTGGCAAACTTTTTTGGGGGAAACAGACCTCGTATCGCGAGGTGCCCATATTAGCATATCGGCTAGAGGGCTGGGATATAATTTTGACTGAATATACCGAGCCAGAGGATAGTGTAAGTATTGTAACCCGATATACTGTTGCACAAATCCTTTTCCCAAATCAGTTGCCTAATAATATAACCTACCAAAACGAAATGCTGTTGGTACCTTCTGTAGAAAGCACAACAACCTATACTGCTGTTGAAATTGAGTCTCTAATCAAGAAAAATCATATTAAAACCCAACGATTTTGGCTAGGTACCGATAGGTTTGGGCGCGATATGCTAAGTCGTTTGATTATTGGCGCTCGGGTTTCGTTATCGGTTGGGTTTATTGCTGTTGCAATTTCGCTGGTAATTGGAATAGTTTTGGGTGCAACCGCAGGTTACTTTCGGGGTTGGTTCGATGATTTAGTAATGTGGCTTGTAAATGTGGTATGGTCAATCCCCACTTTGCTAATGGTTATTGCGCTAACCATGGTGATGGGCAAAGGATTTTGGCAAATATTTGTGGCAGTTGGCCTAACCATGTGGGTTGAGGTTGCGCGTGTTGTGCGCGGACAGGTAATGGCTTTACGCGAAAAGGAGTTTATTGAAGCAGCTAAAGTAATGGGTTTTGGGTCAGGCCGAATCATATTTCAACATATTATACCAAATGTACTTGGGCCAGTTGCTATTATATCGGCCGGAAATTTTGCAACAGCCATACTGCTTGAGGCCGGACTAAGTTTCTTGGGCATTGGGGTGCAACCTCCTGTCCCCTCTTGGGGAACAATGATTAAGGATCATTATGGATACATCATTATGGATAAGGCTTACCTTGCCATACTGCCTGGCATTGCAATTATGCTTTTGGTCTTGGCTTTTACCATCATAGGTAATGGTTTACGCGATGCGATGGATACAAAATCAATGGATTAAGTGTCGTGGTCAAAATACCCCTAAAAGATAAGGGCCATCTATATTAGACAGCCCTTTTAATTAAAACTCTGTGGTTACAGTGTTTACTATAGTTCCATAATCTTTTTAGTGATTACCTTGCCATTTAGATTGAGCTTAACGATGTATGTGCCAGCACCTAGCCCAATTTCTTTGCCAGAGAAGGTAAACACTTTTTCGCCAGCATCGGTTGAACCCTTATAAAGAGTTTTTAAGTAACGCCCATTTATATCAAAAACTGCTAGGTTAATCTTGCTATCATCCTCAATTACAAACTTAAAGGTAATTTGCTCTTTGTAGGGATTTGGATAGGCATCGAGTTTTGTAGCTCCGTTTGTTGTTGCAATGTCGACTGGTGTAGTGCTTTGGCTCATCACCTTAGTATTATAGGCTGCCTGTGTTGATGTGTAAGTTTTACCATCCTCGTAAGCTGTATTGCTGCTAATTAGCACCAGAATTGGGAAGCGATGGTTTTCAACATACCATCTGTAGGTGATAATACTTATTGTATAGTTTCGGTTATTAAGGACTTGTTCGTATTCCTTAATCTCTTTTACCCTAAGCGCATTCTCAAAAATCATATCATCTGGTAGTATAAGGGTTCCTATTCCGTCGCCCTCAACCTTATACGTGCCTTTTAGCGTACCTAACTGCTTTTCTGTTGAATTGTATGTACCGCTAAATGAACCATCAAAGGAACTGCCGTAGGTAAACGGATACTTCATCTTAACAAATGGTTCATCGTAGGTTATAAATATATTTCCGTTTGCTGACATGTATCCGTGTTGCTCTATACCTCTTTTGTTAGAGTTGAAAAAGAAATAATTATTAAACTCCTGAAGGGCTGCATTTGAGTTACTAAAAATGTGAGCACCTTTTGTGATGTTTGGGTTTTCGAGTGTGCCCGTAAAGTCGCGGGTAATTTCAAGGTTTCTAAAATCCCAAACAACATTTTTACCCTCAACACCGGGCTCGGTGTATTTGGTAATAATCATATTATTTACATGGTCGCCAATTAACCCATGTGTGCTGTACCTTAGTGTAGTTTGACCTTGAAGTCCAACAAAGGCTAATAGTGTAATGGAAAGTAGTAAAGTCTTTTTCATATCAGTATGTTTTGGGTTAATCAATTAGGTAAATATAACGATTCCTAATGTAGATGTCAATAACTGATAACAGTTTTGGTCAGCTAAAAGTTCTTATGGTCAACAATTAATTTTGTAACCAAACCAAAAAGTAAGCAGTAACCAATAGCAATTAAGGTAGTAACCAAAAGAGGCAAGGACTCGCTACCTATACCCATAGCCTCAAGACTGCTTGATCCATTTGATATTTGAATAATATCACTAAGCGATATACCAACAAAATCGGGCATGGGTGTTAGGTTGGCAATGGTTTTTGCAGGCATAAAAGCTGCAACTCCATCGGACATAAAAGCCCTAATTATAGGCTCAACAGGGAAAAAGTAGAGTAAGAATGCGATTATTGAAAAGGCTGAATTTTTGAAAAGAAAAGCCATAAGCATACCCAAAAGCATATACCCCAACGATTGGATAAAGAGAACAGGTAGGTAGGGTAATCCTTGTATAAAATCGTTAATGCTAAAGGTGGGCGATTTGGCAATACCAAACAAAATCCCTGAGATAAACACCAAGATCATGGTATAGGCTGCCAAAAGAGTGAACACAAAGAGTTTTGACAGTAAAATCTCATTTCTAGATAGACCATCAATAATATGCTTCCTAAAAGTTTTAAACTGAAACTCGTTACTTACCAGAAGGATAGCCAATATGCCCAGCAATAAGTTAAACCAGCTGGCAATCCATGCTAAAGTATTCCAAACGTGTGGAAACTGAAAAACTTTGTCAATCCTAATCCCTTGCGTTGTGAGGCTGATATTGCTTGCAACAGCCGTAACAAGCAAAAAGAGTATGGCATGTATTATCAATATGGTTCTGAAGGTAGGATAGAAAAGCGTTTTATGACCCTCGATTGTTAGCAGTTTTTTAAGCATACACCCTCCCTGTGTTTACTGTTTAATAATTTGTAGAAATTGCGATTCAAGCGATTTTTTAACTGGCTCAATTCGGGATAATACGATACCCTTATGCATTAACCATTGATTAATTTCGGGTATTGTTCCAGCATCCTCCCAAGCAACAAGCAGGCTATCGCTTCGTTTTTCAACTATCTCTATGCCTTTGTAGTTTGACAATTGGGCGTAAAGATCCTCGTTATTATCCGCACTCAGAATTACCATGTGTTTTTCCGATAATAGCTCGTTAACACGGCCTTGGCTAATTATCTTTCCCTGCTTTAGAATGATGACATCGCTACATACCTTTTCCACCTCATCAAGTATGTGGCTTGCTAAAAGAATGGTTCTACCTTGCCTCGATTGCTCAATAATAATTTCTCTAACCTCCGCAATTCCCTCTGGGTCGAGTCCGTTGGTTGGCTCATCGAGGACTAAAACCTCAGGGTTGCCAAGTAGTGCGCTTGCTATGGCAAGACGCTGTTTCATGCCAAGTGAGAGGGTTTGGTATTTAGAGTTTGCCCGCTTGTCTAGGTCAACCATGTCCAATATTTGGGGTATTTGATTTGGGTTGACTCCTTTAACCTGAGCAGCAATTTGGAGGTTTCGATTAAGGCTCAAGTAGGGATAAAAATAGGGGATCTCAATTAATGAGCCTATTCTAGTGTTTGCTGTTTTCCCTTCGGGTAGGTTAAACCATGAGAACGAACCGTACGAAGCCCTTTTTATACCAATAACTATTGATAAAGTTGTGGTTTTACCACTTCCGTTTGGACCAAGTAACCCAATAACCTGCCCTTTCTTAATGTTGAAAGAGATGTTTTGAATTGCCTTAATATTGCCAAAGTTCTTTGATAAACTATTTACAGTTAACACGCTCTCCATAACGGATTAAATGATGATTTCTTTGTTTGAAAGTATCTCCTTGTTGAACTATGGTTAATTTCCTATCTCGGAAATAAACTGTACACGGACAAGGCGAATCTCCTCCTCGGTAAAATCTTCTTCGCCAAGATATTCTATCGCTTCTTCAATCGATTCGGTCTCTGCCTCTTCCCTAAAATAGTCAAAAATCTCATCAACCTTCTCGTTGTCGATTGTGCTTTGTATATAGTAGTCGATATTGAGTTTTGTACCTGAGTTAACAATGGCCTCAATTTCGGTAATCAACTCGCTCATGTCAAGGTCTTTGGCATTGGCAATGTCCTCTAGATCCATTTTGCGGTCGATGCTCTGGATTATAAACACTTTGAGTAGTGATTTATTGGCCACAGATTTAACCACCATATCCAGAGGTCGGATAATCTCTTTATCCTCAACATAGGCAGCAATTAGCTCAATAAAATCTTTGCCGTAGCGCTTAGCTTTTCCAGCACCAACGCCGGTAATGTTTTGAAGTTCATCGATGGTTATAGGGTACTGAATGGCCATATCCTCAAGCGATGGATCTTGGAAAACAACGAATGGAGGAAGGTTTTTCTTTTTAGCAATCTTCTTGCGCAAATCCTTAAGCATGGCGAATAGTTCCTCGTCGCAAGAACCGCTTTTCCCAGCCTGACCAATGTTTACATCATCTTCGTCCGACTCTTCAAACTCATGATCTTGGGTAAACATAATTTCGTGAGGCTTATCCATGAATTCTCGGCCCTTCTCGGTTATCATCAATAACCCATAATTTTCAATATCCTTATCGATGTACTTTGCAACTAACGACTGCCTAATAATGGCGTTCCAGAATCGAACATCCTTTTCGCTTCCTTCGCCAAACATTTCAAGCTTATTATGCTTGTACGATTTTATGGTGGTAGTAATATGTCCGCAAAGAATATTTGCAACGTGATCTGCTTTAAATTTTTCTTTAACAGCAACTATTGTTTCCAACAGCAATTGGAGGTACTCTTGCCCCTCGAACTGTGTTTTAGGGTGTAAACAGTTATCGCATGCCGAGCAGTTCTCCTCATGGTACACTTCTCCAAAGTAGTGCAGAAGCATTTTTCGACGGCAAACCGATGATTCAGCGTAAGAAACCGTTTCGAGTAGTAACTGTTTACCTATTTCTTGCTCAGCCACGGGCTTGCCCTGCATAAATTTCTCAAGCTTTTGGATATCCTTGTAGCTGTAAAACGTTATACACCTACCTTCACCACCATCACGACCGGCACGGCCAGTTTCTTGATAGTAACCCTCAAGGCTTTTGGGAATATCATAATGGATAACAAAACGAACATCGGGTTTGTCGATACCCATGCCAAATGCAATGGTTGCCACTATTACATCAACCTCTTCCATCAGAAACTTATCCTGATTCCCACTTCGTGTTGTTGAGTCCATGCCTGCATGGTAAGCCAGAGCTTTTATGTCGTTAACCTGAAGTACCTCGGCAATTTCCTCAACCTTTTTCCGACTAAGACAGTAGATAATACCCGATTTGCCCTGATTGTTCTTGATGAACTTAATGATCTCGCGGGTCGTATTTACCTTTGGCCTAACCTCGTAGTATAGGTTTGGGCGGTTAAACGACGATTTAAAGACATTTGCCTCAAGCATGCCAAGGTTTTTCTGTATATCGCTCTGAACTTTAGGCGTTGCAGTGGCAGTAAGGGCAATTATGGGTGCGGTGCCAATCTCATTAATGATTGGTCTTATTCTTCGGTATTCAGGCCTAAAGTCATGTCCCCACTCCGATATACAGTGCGCCTCATCAATGGCATAGAAAGAAATTTTTACTTGCTTAAGAAATTGTATATTTTCCTCTTTTGTAAGCGATTCGGGGGCAACGTATAGCATTTTGGTTTTACCGCTTAGCATATCGTTTTTTACCCTCTGTATCTGTGTTTTGTTCAGCGACGAGTTAAGAAAGTGTGCAATCCCATCCTCCATGCTAAAGCCCCGCATAGCATCAACCTGATTTTTCATTAGTGCAATTAGGGGCGAAATAATTATGGCTGTTCCCTCGCTAATAAGAGCTGGTAGCTGATAGCAAAGCGATTTGCCTCCACCTGTGGGCATAAGAACAAATGTGTCGTTTCCCGCAAGTACGTTTCTTATAATAACTTCTTGATTTCCCTTAAAACTAGAGAAACCGAAGTGATTGCTTAAATGTTTATGCAATGATATTTCAGATTCTATTTTCACTTTTTGCATCGTAATATTTCAAACTAATCCTTTTTCAAATCAAATAAAAAAATCAACTACTTTTGTAATCTTAAAGTTAACGAAAACTTTAGATCTTTTCACAATTTCATTGTTAACAATTTATAAAATTATAAATAAAAAATCTTAATGTAATGCAAATTGATATAAATCATCTTGCCAAGCAGACCATAGAAACAGAGTCCAAGGCAATTGGGAATTTGGTAAACTATATTGATGCTGACTTTGAACAATCAGTGAAATTAATATTTGAATCGAAAGGAAGGGTTATTGTAACAGGGATAGGAAAAAGCGCAATTATTGCTGAAAAAATTGTTGCAACTTTCAATTCAACGGGCACACCAGCAATTTTTATGCATGCTGCCGACGCTATTCATGGTGATTTAGGGATCATTCAGCACGATGATGTAATTCTTTGCCTTTCGAAAAGTGGTAATACCCCAGAGATTAAGGTGCTGGTTCCGTTAATCAAAAATTTGGGAAACAAGCTCTTGGGCTTGGTTTCAAACGTCAATAGCTACTTAGGACAAAAGGCCGATTTTGTTTTAAAAGCAACCGTTGAGGCCGAGGCTTGCCCAAATAATTTAGCGCCAACCTCAAGCACAACAGCGCAATTGGTTATTGGCGATGCACTTGCAGTTTGCTTGCTCAAGTTACGAGGTTTTACCCCTGCAGATTTTGCACGATTTCACCCAGGTGGGTCGCTAGGAAAAAAACTGTATATGAGGGTGTCCGATATTTTTGACGAGCAGCTCTTGCCAAGGGTCAACCTTAATGAATCACTTCAAAACGTTATAATAGAAATCTCGTCGAAGCGATTGGGCGCCACAGCTGTAGTTAACGATAAGGGCCAAATTGCAGGAATTGTCACCGATGGTGATTTAAGGCGTATGTTGCAGAAGAATACCGATACAACCAATTTTACAGCCGAGATGATCATGTCAGTATCCCCCAAAGCAATAGATTATGATGAAATGGCCATTAATGCATTTAACCTAATGGAGAACAATAAAATAACCCAATTGCTTGTAACTAAAGAAGGGAAATATGTTGGCATGATTCACCTGCACGATTTACTCAGGGAAGGTATTGTATAAGGGGAACTTTTTGGTATAACCCTATCTGCGGAGTTCAAAGTTTTGGCCAAGATAAACTTTTCTAACCTCTGGATCCTCTGCAAGTTCTTCAGCCGTTCCTGCCTTTAGAATATCACCCTCAAATAGGAGATAAGCCCTGTCCGTAATACTAAGGGTTTCGTGAACGTTATGGTCGGTTATGAGTATTCCAATGTTTTTCTCCTTAAGTTTGGCAACTATTGATTGAATATCTTCAACAGCAATGGGGTCTACTCCAGCAAAAGGCTCATCGAGAAGGATGAACTTTGGTTCGAGGGCTAGTGCTCTTGCTATCTCAGTTCTGCGTCGTTCGCCGCCACTTAGCTGGATCCCTAGACTTTTTCGTATTCTCTGAAGCCCAAACTCGCTTATCAATGATTCAACCTTTTCTTTTTGATACTCTTTGCTGAATTTGGTCATTTCAAGCACTGCCTTAAGGTTATCCTCAACGCTCAGCTTTCTAAAAACTGAAGCCTCTTGGGCAAGATAACCAATTCCTCGCTGAGCTCTTCTGTAAACGGGCTCCTTTGTGATATCCTCATTATCTAAAAATATTCTCCCTGAATTAGGCGTTATTAAGCCTACCATCATGTAAAAGGTTGTTGTTTTACCAGCACCATTAGGTCCCAATAAACCTACTATTTCCCCTTGGTTTACTTCAACAGATGCACCTTTTACGACAGTTCTCGATCTGTATTTTTTAACCAGTTTGTCGGTATGTAGTTTCATATGTCTGTTTTTTTTGTTTTTCAAAGGTACATCTAACTGCCGTTAGGCAGGCATGAAACATCCCTAGGACTTAAATTATTATTATTGGATACTCTTAATATGGATGCTTCATTCTATCCACAATTAGTTAACGGTGTAAAAGTATAAAAATTGGAGAGAAAATAGTTGTGTTTTTTAAGGCGATCGTGAATAACATGCTTCAGGACTTCCATTGATTAGCGCTATATGTTTCTTAACATATGTTGTGTAACATTCAAAAATACAAGCAAATACGAGTTGTTTTATTATACACCTGGCCTATAGGTATTATTTTTATTTATTAAAGCCACTGGCTGTGGCTTAAAAACATAAATTTGTTAGGTGTTTTCTATTAACACCTGATTGTATTTGTTTAACCTAACATTAATTTAATAGTCTATGGGTAAACGTAACGTTATTATCATTGGAGCTGCTGGGAGGGATTTTCACAACTTCAATACATTTTTTCGCGATAATGAGCAGTATAATGTAGTTGCTTTCACTGCGGCACAAATTCCCGACATTGATGGTCGTAAATACCCAACAGAACTTGCGGGTAAACTCTACCCTAAAGGTATTCCTATTGTTGCTGAAGCAGATCTAGAATCGCTTATTAAAGAGAATAAGGTGCACGATTGTGTATTCTCCTATAGCGATGTTAAGTACGAGCATGTGATGCACATTAGTTCAAAAGTAAATGCTTGCGGTGCAAATTTTTTGTTGCTTGGCCCTAACGAGACCATGATAAAAAGTAAAAAGCCAGTAATTGCTGTAGTTGCAACCCGAACAGGTTGCGGCAAATCGCAAACATCTCGTAAGGTTATAGATTATTTAATGGACCATGGATTAAAGGTTGTAGCAGTTCGCCACCCAATGCCCTACGGAGATTTGGTTGCCCAAAAAGTGCAACGGTACGCTGTTGTTGACGATCTTAAGAAGCATAAGTGTACAATAGAGGAGATGGAAGAATACGAACCCCATATTGTACGCGGAGATGTGATTTATTCTGGTGTTGATTATGAAGCCATCCTTCGTGAGGCAGAGAATGATCCCGATGGTTGCGATATTATTCTTTGGGATGGTGGTAACAACGATTTTTCTTTCTACAAGCCAGATCTTACCATTACAGTTGCCGATCCACATCGTGCAGGGAATGAGATTAGCTATTACCCGGGTGAGGTAAATCTTCGTATAGCGGATGTGGTTGTAATTAACAAGATGGATACAGCATCACCGGAGGGAATTCAAACCGTTCGTGACAACATTGCAATTTGTAACCCCAATGCAATAGTAATTGACGGTGCATCACCAATTACTGTTGATAAGCCAGAACTTATTAAAGGTAAGCGTTGCCTAATTGTTGAAGATGGACCAACCCTAACGCATGGAAACATGAAGATTGGGGCAGGAACAGTAGCTGCACGCAAGTTTGGTGCTGCTGAAAAAGTTGATGCCCGCCCTTACCTTGTAGGTAAACTTAAAGAGACTTATGCGATTTACCCGGGAATAGGAGACCTTCTACCCGCTATGGGATATGGTAAGCAGCAACTTAAAGACCTTGAGGCTACCATTAACAATACCGATTGCGATACTGTAATCATAGGAACACCTATCGATCTCACGCGTATTATCAATATTAAGAAACCTACAACTAGGGTTCACTATGATTTGGAAGAGATTGGTAAACCTGATCTTAAGGGTGTTCTTGAAGATTTTGTAAAGAAACACAAACTAAATAAATAGTGTTCTAAAGATTATATTCTTGGGCCTGTCCCTTTTAAAAGTTACAGGTCTTTTTTTTAAAACGATAGATATTACCTGTATTCTAGAGGATTAGGTTTTGTTTGTCACTAAATATTTCCTCCATTTTGGTTCATGTTTTAATCAAAATCAATCCTATTGCGGAATTGTAAACTTAAAACCAATGTTTTTTTTAAAAAAAGTTTCAATCGTTTGTTATTGAGTCAAGAATTAATTTACCTTAGCCGTGTTAATTGTTTATTAGCTCTATTTTTAAACCTAAAACTTGTTCTATGAAAAAACTATGTGTATTCCTTGCATCGGTTGTGTTTGTGGGAGTTAGCTTCCTTCAAGCGCAAACTGTGCAAATTACCGGTACAGTTACCAGTACCGAGGATGGAACTCCACTACCTGGAGTTACCATTCAAGTGAAAGGTACAACTATTGGTGTTTCCTCCGATTTGGATGGACGTTACTCAATAGGTGCTCCTCAAAGTGCTACCGCCTTAGTGTTTAGATCCGTTGGATTTAAAACACAAGAGATTGTAATTGGCGGCAAAACTGTTATTAATGCTGCACTTGAGTCTGAAATGCTATCACTCGATGAAATTGTTGTAACGGCAATGGGCATTTCCAGGGAGAAAAAGGCTTTAGGTTATTCTGTACAAGAAGTAAAGTCTGAAGAACTAACTAGAGGTGCTAGTACAGATATAGCTACTGCACTTCAAGGTAAAGTATCAGGTGTGGAAATTGCTCCATCATCAGGTATGCCAGGAGCTTCTCAGAAAATAACCATTCGTGGCTCTAGATCCTTTACTGGTGACAACACCCCTCTATATGTAATAGACGGGATGCCTATAAGCTCAGCATCTGATATGAGCACAGGTAATTCGGTAACCGGCTCTGACTATGCAAACCGCTCTATAGACATTGACCCCAACGATATTGAAAGCATTAACGTACTTAAAGGTCAAGCAGCTTCTGCTCTTTATGGTTTGCGTGCTTCTAACGGAGTTGTGGTAATTACTACAAAAAGTGGTAAAGGTGCCCCAAAGGGAAGACCAATTGTGACTCTTAACACAAATGTTTCCTTCGATCAAATTTCGGTTAAACCTAAACTACAGAGTGAATTTGCTCAAGGTTCTGGTGGGAGTTTTAACCCAACTGCATCTACATCATGGGGCCCAAAAATACCTGAATTAGCTAACAACCCAACGTATGGTGGTAATGTTTCTAATCCACTTTCCATAGCAGCAGCAGCAGATGGGATTAATACCGCTGGCAAATATTATGTAATTCAACGTCAAAGAGCTGGTTTAAACCCTTGGGTTAAACCTCAAGCTTATGATAACGTTGGTGAGTTTTTTAAAATGGGAATAACTAAAAGCACTTCGGCAAACGTAGTTCAAAATTTGGACAAGGGTAATTACTCTTTTTCAGTAGGGAATACTACATCTGAAGGTATTGTTCCTTCTACAGGATTAGATAAGTACAATGCCAAATTATCAGCCGATGCTCAATTACACGAAAACTGGACTACTGGCTTTAGTGGTAATTATGTTACCTCTAAAATATCAAAGCAAACAGGTGCAAACAACGGAGTTGTAGCAACGGTTTTCCCAGCACCTCCAAGTTATGACTTAGCTGGCATCCCTTCATTTTATGCAGGAGATCCATACAAACAAAATACATATAGAGGTACTGCAGGATTTGATGCGGCATATTGGGCTGTTGATAACAACAGATTTACTGAAAATACCGATCGTTTTTTCGGTAATACTTTCTTGAAATATTCAACAAATTTAAATAGTGAAAATCAAAAACTTGATGTTAAATATCAGGCTGGTATTGACTCTTATACCACTAACTATACAGATTTATGGGGTTACGGCCATTCAAATGGATTAGGTTCCGTAGAACATTATGGTTATTCTGTTAGAGAGTTTAACTCATTATTAACACTAATCTACAATCTGAAAGTAAGTGAAGATTTATCTTTCGATGCATTATTAGGGAATGAGGTTGTTGACGGTCAAAGAAAATTCTATGATGCATATGGTGCAGACTTTAACTATTCAGGTTGGAACCATATTAATAATGCTTCAGTATATAATGCATCAGAATCATTAACTAAATCAAGAACAGTTGGTGCATTCGCAAACCTGTCAATGTCATATAAAAGCATGTTGTTTATTAATGCAACAGGGCGTAATGATATTGTATCTACAATGCCTCGCGGCAGTAGGTCTTTTTTCTACCCTTCAGTTTCTTTAGGCTTTATTTTCACAGAACTTGAGGCTGTAAAAAATGATGTTTTAACCTTTGGAAAGATTAGATTATCGTATGCAGAAGTAGGACAAGCTGGAGTTTACTTCAACTCTTATTATTCAACTCCTGGTTATGGTGGAGGTTTCTCTTCAGGTACTCCAATTAATTATCCAATTGGAACTATTGTGGCATATACTCCAAACAATACAGTGTATGACCCAGCACTTAAGCCTCAGAACACAAAATCATATGAAATAGGTGCTGATTTTGCATTTCTAAAAGGGTTGGTGAATTTAAACTACACTTTTTCACGTCAAGATGTTAAGGATCAGATATTCGCTGTTCCTTTGGCTGGTTCAACAGGTTCTTCTCAATTAGTTACCAATGGGGGCTCAATTCATACAAATGCTCATGAGGTTACTTTAGAAGTTACTCCAATAAAAAAACCTAACATTAGGTGGGATTTTGCATTTAACTTCTCTAAAATTGATAACTATGTAGATGCATTAGCACCTGGTGTTAATAGCATTTTCCTTGGTGGTTTTGTTGAACCTCAAGTTCGCGCTGGCATTACCGATAAGTTTCCTGTTTTATACGGTGTAAGTTTCCTCAGAAACGATGCTGGTCAAATAGTTGTTGACAACAATGGTTTCCCAATAGCTGGTGATGAGAGAGTTATTGGTACAGTTTCTCCTGATTTCCGTCTTGGCTTTAACACTAACTTAGAAGTATATAAACTGAGAGTTTCAGCCGTTTTCGAATGGAAAAGTGGCGGACAAATGTATGGTGGTACAGCAGGAATGCTTGATTATTATGGATCAAGTCAGAGATCTGCAGACCTACGTAACTCAACTTCATTCCTTTTCGAAAGAGATGCTGTTAAAATTACAGGGTATGATGGTAGTGGAGATCCAATTTATGCACCAAACGATATCCAAATTAGCGGTGCTGACGCTCAAGCCTATATTTCAGCAGTAAATGATATTTCCGAATCGATGATTTACGATAACTCATTTGTAAAACTTCGCGAGATATCACTTGGTTATCCTGTTTGGAGTAAAAATGGAGTTATGGTTAATGTAAATGCGTTTGCACGTAACATTATTCTATGGTCAGAAATTGAAGGATTAGATCCAGAGGCAACTCAAGGTAATAACAATATGAGTGGAGCTTTTGAACGTTTTTCTCTTCCGGGCACTTCCAGTTACGGGATTGGTTTAAACATTAAATTTTAAATAATGAAAACAATGAAAATACTAAATCGCATTTCGAAAGGATTTCTGCTAACTGCATCCTTTGCATTAGTTTTGTCATCCTGTTCTGAAGACATAATGGATGATATTAACAAGGATATAAACCACTCTCAGGATGCACAAGCAAAATTCATAGTTGCTGATATTCTTACGGCTACTGCTTTTAGCAATACAGGTGGCGATATAAGCACCTATATGTCTTCATATGTAGAACATGAGGTTGGCACACATAACCAATTGTTCAGAGGAGAAAATCGTCAGAACGAACCTAGTGCTGCATCAACTTTCAACAATACATGGGGTTCCTTATATTCTGCCTTAAAGAATGCTAAAATTGTTATTGATAAATGCTCTGTTGGAGGAACACAAGAAGGTAACGTTTTTACAAAAGGGGTAGCAGAGGTTTTAGCTGCTTACAACTTGGCTTTACTTACTGATATGTTTGGTGATGTACCTTGGCTAGAAGCATGTGATTATACTGCTCATATGAATCCTGTTATTGATAAACAGGAAGATATTTATGGAGATATTCTAGCTTACATTGAAAGTGCTATCGTAGATTTACAAGGAAATGACGCACATGCTACAGGAGGGTTAGCTGGTTATGACTTGATGTATAATGGGCATAAAGCCAACTGGCTAAAATTTGCTTATGGCTTAAAAGCTCGATATACGATGCGTCTTCTAAAAAGGTCATCTAATGTGAACACAGATTTGGAAATGGTTATAACCTGTGTTGATAACTCTTTTCAATCGGCCTCCGAACAAGCAGCTTTTGCAATTTATGATGCGTCTAATTTAAACCCACTTTTCGATTTTCAGTGGAGTCGCGATGGTTTAGCAGCAAGTGAAAGCATGGCTCAAAAACTTATCGATCGCAACGACCCTCGATTAAGAAGAGTATTTGTTGATCCCGACTGGGAACAAATTACTGGACCAGCTGATCCTGCTTATTTTATGGCACCCAATGGAGCTAATGAAGAATTGCAATATTGGTACAATACTTCAATATTTGTATATTCCCAAATTGCGCCAACGCTTCTATTAAGTTATCATGAAGTGTTATTCCTTAAAGCAGAAGCATTATGCCGTTTGACCAGACCTCTTGAAGCAGAACCTGTTCTTAAACAAGCAGTAATTGCAGCTATTGCTAATACCGAGCGCAGTATAAGTGCTGCACTTAATGCACCTACTGTTAATGGCTATGGAGGAATAGTAGAAAACACCGCAGCAATCGATGCAACTGAGGCTGGTACTTATTTTGATACTGAGGTTAAGCCCCTATTCGATGCTAATCCTTTAAGTGAAACAATGATTCAAAAGTACATTGGATTTTTTGGCGCCTCCGGAGAAGCTCCTGAATGTTACAACGATATTCGTAGAATGAAAGCATTAGGCGAGAGTTTTGTTGTGCTTAACAATCCTAATAATGCAACAAAGTTTCCTCTTCGCTTGCCATATGGGAATGATGATACTACAGCAAATCCTAATGTTCAAGTAGCCTATGGAGATGGTCAGTATGTTTATGCTGAGCCTGTTTGGTGGGCTGGTGGAACAAGATAAGCGCTTAATAATTTTTTAACTGTTATTTATTTAAAGAGGTTGCATTAGCAGCCTCTTTTTTTATTTTAAAGAAAACCTTAATTTTGGCTTAGGTACACATTAGTACAATGAACTTTTTTATAGGATTTTTATTTCTGAAATTTAATCTTTAAGTATCCTTAATGATATTTAAATGAATAAAATTGCGTCATTGCGAGGAGGAACGACGAAGCAATCTATTTGTTAATTGACTATAATATATGTATATAAAGATTACTTCGCTTTGCTCGTAATGACGTTAGTGATGTAAACGAACACTCATTTTATTTTTTTTACCATCTAATTACCCATGCTCTGTATCAAATCGCTCTCATTAAACCCATACTTTAATATAGCTGCAGAGGAGTATCTCCTTAGGAGTTTTACGGAGGATATTTTCTGCGTTTACCGTAATTCACCATCAGTTATAGTAGGTAAGCATCAGAATGCTATTGCGGAGATTAATTTTGTTTACGCTCAGAAAAATGGCATTGATGTTGTGCGCAGAATATCGGGTGGGGGGGCGGTGTACCACGATTTGGGAAACGTTAACTTTTGCTTTATTCGAAATGGCGAGCTGGGCGCTTTAGTCGATTTTAAAGGTTTTACAAAACCTATTGTTGAGATGTTGTCCTCACTTGGTATTGAGGCAAAGTTCGAAGGAAACAACAGCCTTACCGTTAATGGATTAAAGGTATCCGGTAATGCCGAGCATGTGTTTAAGCAGCGCGTAATGCATCACGGAACCCTTTTGTTTTCCACAGAGTTAAGCGTTTTGGCTAGCATGCTATATGTTAGTGAGGAAAGGTATAGCAGCGAGAGGGCTGTAAAATCAGTTCGGTCAAGTACAGTAAACATTTCCGATTTCTTAACAAATGGATTTTTAGTTGAACAGTTTGCCGATTATCTTTTCAACTTTATAGTTGAGCGGAGTAACATTGCTACTGAATATTCTTTTAACCAACACGATAACTCTCAAATACAGACTTTAATCAATGAGAAATATAGTAAGTGGGAGTGGAATTTTGGCTATTCTCCAACCTACTCACTAAACAGGATAATAACCCTTGATAACCAGAGCCTAGAAGTTAATCTTATTGTTGAAAAGGGTGTAATAGTAATTGCAACAGTGAAGGCTACCTTGAAATCCTTTGATACAAAAGAGTTAGAGAACTGCCTTATAGGATTACCTCATAGTGCTGGCTCGGTAGAAGAATCATTAAAGAAAGCCAACTTTAATCAACCCTTAATTGATCAACTTAAAAAGGAGTTATTCTAAAGGAATTGTTTCTTCTACAAAAATTGAGTCTAGTCTAAAGAATACTTTTTCGTCAAGTATATAGTCGAAAGATTCTGGGCTAAGCGCAGAGGCAACCGTAAGAGTTGTATCGAGAAAAAAGAGAAGTTCCTGTGACAGGGTTTCCCCAGCAATATTTTTTTCCTGAAATTTGTGAGGAATAATGTAGCCCAGCAGGGAGCCTTTGTATTTGTTTAGTTCGTTTTTAAGGCTATCGAGTCGCAGCGTATTTCTCTCTTTATTGGGTTTGGCTTCTTCTTCGCCTATAAGGATTGATAGTTGAAGGGTACTTGCCGATTTTTCATAGCGTGGTGTTAAATCGCCAAAAACAATGGGTTTATAGTGTGGATAATCCTTACTGCTAATCATCCATTTCTTTATGGCATCTTCTGCTATCTGCTGTTTTGTAATAATTTTATTGATTGTTTCTGCATCCCTATGACACGAGATTGTTGTGAGCATAAGGGTTATGGCAAGCAGAACGAATGATGTTTTTTTAAGCGTCATGGCACGAGTAGTTTGTTATGCAAGTTAGCAAAACAGAAGGAATATTCAGCAGATTTGGCAAAAAAAATCCCGATCTATTTTGATCGGGATTTTTGTAATGTGGTCAGTAAACTACTTCTTCATTATCTCTGCAAAGTACTTGTAGAATAGAGGAATTGTTTCAATTCCTTTGAAGAATTGCTCAAGTGGGTAATTCTCGTTTGGCGAGTGAATAGCATCGGAGCTGAGGCCAAAGCCCATAAGGATTGATTTAATTCCTAGTTTTTCTTCGAATGTGCTGATAATTGGTATGCTACCACCGCTACGGTATGGGATTGGTTTTTTACCAAAAGTATCCTCCATTGCTTTGCTTGCTGCTAGGTAAGCAGGGCTGTCAGTTGGCGACACATAGCCTTGTCCACCGTGAAGTGGTTTAACCTTTACTTTTACGTAAGGTGGCGCTATAGCCTCAAAGTGCTTTGCAAATAGTTCAGCAATTTTATTATGCTCCTGGTTGGGCACAAGTCTCATTGATATTTTTGCATATGCTTTTGAGGGTAAAACGGTTTTGGCGCCTTCGCCAATATATCCTCCCCAAATGCCATTTACGTCAAGTGTGGGCCTAATACCAACGCGCTCAAGTGTAGTGTATCCTTTCTCACCCCAAACCTTTTTTATGTCAAGGGCTTTCTTGTATTCATCTTTGCTAAAAGGAGCTTTGTTCATCTCTGCTCTTTCTGCAGGGTCAACATCCATAACATCATCGTAAAACCCTGGGATGGTAATGTGGTTATTCTTATCGTGAAGCGAGGCAATTAGCTTATTTAGGATATTTATAGGATTTGCCACTGCACCGCCAAACAGACCGGAATGGAGATCGGCATTGGGTCCAGTTACCTCAACCTCAACGTATGCTAAACCCCTTAGTCCTGTGGTAATTGAGGGCTCATCCTTGCCAAGCAATGAGGTATCCGACACAAGAATAATATCGGCCTTAAGCATTTCCTTGTTCTGGTCGAGCCATTTGCCAAGGTTAGGCGATCCAACCTCCTCCTCACCTTCAATCATAAACTTAACGTTGCAGGGCAGGTTATTGGTTTTGAGCATCAACTCAAAGGCTTTGGCGTGCATAAAACCCTGACCTTTGTCGTCGTCGGCACCTCTTGCCCAAATTTTACCGTCTTTCACAACTGGCTCAAAAGGTTTAGTGTTCCATAGTTCAATTGGGTCAACAGGCATAACATCATAGTGAGCATATACTAGCACTGTAGGCGCCGATGGGTCAATCATCTTCTCGCCATAAACAACTGGGTGGCCTTCGGTTTCCATAACCTCCGCTTTGTCTGCTCCGGCTTTTAGTATTTGCTCTTTCCAGTATTCAGCGCATTTGCGCATATCAGGCTTATGATCGGCGATTGAACTTATTGATGGGATGCGGAGTAACCCAAAAAGTTCATCGAGAAAGCGATCCTTGTTCTCCTCAACATACTTCTTAATGTAGTTCATAACTATTTTATTTTGGTAATTAATTATCGTGCTGTAATATTACTAAAAAAATGGGAGCATACCATAGATTTTACCTGCATTAAGGGGGTTTAATACTTCGTTATAGCCAATTTTAATCCCTTGATACAATAACAGAGTAGGATGAATAGTAACTCCAAACAATGCGTTAATGTTAGCTAAAGTTTAACTTTGCATAAAAGGGGAAATGCACCCTAACCAAGGAGTAGTCTGTAGTATGAAAAGAATAAATTTCCCTAATTTAAAGGGTAAATATCTAAAGGCTGATTAAAATTTTTGTAATGAATTATTCGATATTCTGCTCCTGCAAATATTTAGCTGCTTCCTCCATCTCATCGTAAAACTTTTTTCCGTAAGCCCTAATAATGGCATCCTTTAAAAAACGGAAAACAGCAATACCCTCGTTTTGCCCAAGAACTTTTGCTGGATCGCAAATGCTCCACTGATCGTAGTTAAGGGCTGTGAATGTGGGGTATTTTTTAGCCCGAATAGGGTAAAGATGACACGAAATAGGCTTTCGGAATTTAACCTTTCCGTTTAGCCATGCTTTTTCAATTGCACAAATGGTAACGCCATTCTCTTCGATGGAAAAGGCACACTCCTCGTTGTTGATTAGGGGGGTAACCATATCCCCATCAAGATCCATAATAGCCACCCCTTGCTTGTTGATTGCTTTTATTCCCGAAGGCTTTAGGAAAGGTTTAATCTGTTCCAGCTCCTGTTCCAGCATCAATATCTCTTCAGGTTCTATAGGAGCTCCTGATTGCCCGTGAACACAGCATATTCCAAGGCATTTGGGTAAATCGCAGCAGAAATGTTTTTCGAAAATATCGAAGCTAATGAGCTTATCGTCAATTTGGATCATGATTAATCTGAACTATTGGTATTAATATAATTACTAACAAAGCACTTTCCCTGTCATCTCTGACGGAATGGGTAAGCCCATAATGTTGAGAATGGTTGGTGCTACATCAGCAAGAATTCCGCTGTTTACTTTTTTGTACTTATCGGATACAAGGACAATTGGTACAGGGTTAAGTGAGTGTGCTGTATTAGGAGATCCATCAGCATTAACAGCATAATCGGCATTGCCGTGATCGGCAATTATAATTACGGTATAGCCATTGGCCTTTGCAGCATCAACTACTTCACCAACGCATTGGTCAACTGCTTTTACTGCCTTTTGAATAGCGCTATAAACCCCAGTATGCCCAACCATATCGCCATTGGCAAAGTTTAAGCAGATGAAATCAGGCTTTGCAGTGTTCATCTCCTCAACAATGGCATCCTTTACTATAAAGGCGCTCATCTCGGGTTGCAAATCGTAGGTAGCAACTTTGGGCGAAGGAACAAGAATCCTGTTTTCACCATCGAATATTTTTTCTCTTCCGCCAGAAAAAAAGAAGGTTACGTGGGCGTATTTCTCAGTTTCGGCAATTCTAAGCTGTTTAAGACCAGCATTTGAAACCACTTCGCCAATGGTGTTCAGTAAATTATCTTTATCGTATGCTACGTTAATATTTTTAAACGAACCATCGTAGTTAGTTAAGGTAACATAATGAAGGGGTAGGGTTTTCATGCCATGCTCAGGCATATCTGTTTGTGTAAGAGCAATGGTGATTTCGCGAAGCCGATCGGTACGGAAATTAAAACAGATAACAACATCATTCTCCTTAATAGTTCCAATAGGATTGTTGTTTTCGTCTACCCTAACAACTGGCTTAATAAACTCGTCGGTAATGCCTTCGGCATACGATTCCTCAACGGCTTTAATAATGCTAGTAGTCTTTTTACCCTTCCCGCTTACTAAAAGATCGTACCCTTCCTTAATGCGTTCCCATCGCTTATCGCGATCCATTGTGTAGTACCGTCCAATAAGCGAAGCAATGGTCCCATTGCTTTTTTCTAAGTGTTTTTCAAGGTTAAGGATAAAGCCCAATCCACTTTGGGGATCTGTGTCGCGGCCATCGGTTAATGCATGAATAAAAACCTTTTTTAAGCCGTAATCTTTGGTCAAGTCGCAAAGCTTATACAGGTGTGTATCCATTGAGTGAACACCTCCATTGGACACTAAGCCAAGGAAATGGACAGAAACATTATTGTCTTTAGCAAACTGAAATGCTTTAGTAAGTTCTGGATTACTGTTAATTTTCCCCTCCTTAATCTCCTTGTTTATGCGCACCAGATCCTGGTATACAATTCTGCCTGAACCTATGTTGAGGTGGCCTACCTCTGAGTTTCCCATTTGCCCATCGGGCAAACCAACATTCTCGCCACTTGTAAGTAATTGAGCAGTTGGGTATGTTTGCTGAAGTTTGGTCATATTCTCGGGGTGGGTTGATGCTATAACATCACTTTTATCGCCTTTGCCAATTCCCCATCCATCGAGGATCATTA
>Ga0265295_1000203_pt1 | contig 124454 bp, 144 predicted proteins | sample Munlansysbiofilm_FD_192503 | JGI IMG/M metagenome (GOLD analysis project Ga0265295, IMG submission 192503) | Leachate microbial communities from a municipal landfill in Southern Ontario, Canada - Methane capture system biofilm | ecosystem: Engineered > Solid waste > Landfill > Unclassified ...
ATTGAAGTGATTAATAAAGCCGTTCTTAGACTTCGTGCGATTTCGAGTACTTATGCGTATGCGCCTGAGTGGCACGTGAGTAAGTTATAACAATCTATTTTGTTTTACATGTAAAGATTTTAAAGGACAGAAAATGGGAAAAAATAGTTTAATTGGCGGCTCTATCTGGGAAGAGTACAGCCAAAAAGTACAAGATTTGATGAACAACCCAAAAAACATGGGTGAGCTGACCGAAGAAGATGCAAAAAATATGGGCGGAAAGCTTGTGGTTGCAGACTTTGGTGCGGAGAGCTGTGGCGATGCGGTGAGACTTTATTGGATTGTGGATGAAGCAACGGAAGTGATTAAAGCGGCAAAATTTAAAAGTTTTGGCTGTGGTACCGCCATTGCAAGTTCTGATACGATGGCAGAGCTGTGTATTGGCAAAACCGTTTCGGAAGCGGTTAAAATTACCAATATCGATGTGGAAAAAGCGATGCGTGATACGCCTGATATTCCAGCGGTTCCGCCTCAAAAAATGCACTGTTCGGTGATGGCGTACGATGTTATTAAAGCAGCAGCAGCTTCGTTTAAAGGGGTGGACGCGGCGTCATTTGAAGATGAGATTATCGTCTGCGAGTGTGCACGGGTGAGCCTTGGAACGATTAAAGAGGTGATTCGTCTCAATAATCTTACCACCGTAGAAGAGATTACCAACTACACCAAAGCGGGTGCGTTTTGTAAATCCTGTGTGAAGCCTGGCGGGCATGAAGAGAAAGAGTACTATTTGGTCGATATTTTGAGAGACACCAGAGCGGAGATGGAGCATGATCGTTTGTTAGCGATTTCCAATGCGCAAATCGAAGGTCACAGCAGTGTTGATTTTGATGACTTAACAGTGGTTAAAAAATTCCAACAAATCGAAGCCGTCATTGATGAAAACATTCGCCCGATGCTTGTCATGGATGGAGGAAATCTTGAAATTCTTGACATCAAAGAAGGTGATGATAAAGTCACAGACGTTTACATCCGCTATCTTGGCGCTTGTAGTGGCTGTGCGAGCAGTTCAACAGGCACACTTTTTGCTATCGAATCTGTTTTACAAGAGAAATTAAGTAAAAATATACGAATATTACCTATCTAAAAAGTATAAAAAGAGAGGTATTTTCCTCTCTTTTTCCTCATTTTAAATTCTTACATGTAAAAAGGAATCATTGTGGCAAAAGTTGAATTTTTAGGGCCGATTGGGCGTCCTAGCCTTGATGTGGATATTGCAAATTTGAATGAACTCAAAGACTATTTTAAAGAGGACAAAGCACTTCAAGAATGGCTAGGAATTTGTGCTGTTGCGGTCAATGATACATTGGTGTGTGATTTAAACATGCCGATTGCTTCTGAGGATAAAATCTCCCTTTTACCTCCTGTGTGTGGAGGCTGAAGCATGTTAGAATTACATGAAGGCTCTTTACATGTAAAAGAGATTTTGGCTGCGTGGTACGATAAAATCTGCGATAAAAACTACGGTGCGTTTATCCCTTTTGTGGGAATCGTGAGAGATGAAGATGGCATTGATGGGCTTAGTTTTGATATTTATGAGCCTATTTTGCAAAGCTGGTTTGATGCGTGGCAAGAAAAAGCGAAGGCACAAAATGCCGTACTTTTAATGGCACATTCCAGAGGCGATGTGCCCAATCACACCTCAAGTTATATCTCTGCCGTGGTTTCACCTAAACGAAAAGTTGCCTTAAAACTGATTAATGATTTTGTAGAAGATTTTAAAGCCAATGCGCCCATTTGGAAGTATGATTTGATTGAGGGTAAACGTGTTTATGCCAAAGATCGCTCCCATCTGCTTCAAGGGCATGGGCTTTTAAAGGCGGACGCATGAGTCAAAACTTTCCTCCTTTTGATGAAACGCTCAGAGCGCTTGAGGCTTCTATTTGCACACAGTTTGGTGTTGAAAATCTCTTTGTGGGTGAGGCTTTGGGGCGCTTTTTGGCGGTGGATATTGTCGCTGTTGAACATAATCCTACCCATGAAACTGCTTCAATGGATGGCTATGCCATCGCTTTTAGTGACCAACAATTAGGGAAGTTACATGTAAACGCTTTTGTACCTGCTGGGAGTGAAACAACCGGCGTGGTTGCGCAAGGGCAATGTGTGAAAACCTTTACGGGTTCCTTGATGAGTGAAGGGACAGATACGCTTATTCCGATTGAGAATGTGGAAGTTGAGGGTGAGAGCATTCGCATCACCACTCCTGTTTTCAAAGGACATGCGGTGCGACCTGTGGGAGAGAACTATAAAGCGGGTGAAGTGCTCATTCAAAAAGGGACAAAGATTGGTTTTGCAGAAATTGGGGTGATGGCAGAACTTGGCATGGTACAAGTTGAAGTCTTTATGAAACCTCGCATTGCCATTCTCTCTACGGGCAATGAAATCTTAGATTTTGGTGAGCCTAAAACCTCACATGCACAAATTAGAAGTTCTAACCACGTCACCGTTGAAGCTATTTTACGCCAAATGGGTTGTGAGAGCATGCGTTTTAAACTCATCCGTGATGAGCGAGATGTCATTGAGCAACAGCTCCGACAAGCACTCATGTGGAGCGATATTGTCGTCACCACAGGCGGGGGAAGTGTGGGGGATTTTGATTATTTGCAAAGTATCCTCACCGATATGAAAATTGAAAATATCATTGATGGCTCGTATATGAAACCAGGACGACACATTCGTGTGGTCAAGACGGGACACAAATACATCTACGCTCTCCCTGGCTTTCCTTACAGCGCTTCGGTGTGTACCTTTTTGTTTATCGCTCCAATGCTGCGTAAAATGCGTGCTCAAAAATTTGCCCTGCCTACCATAAAAGCTAAAATGGGCGAGTTTTACAAAAAACGCTCTAAATTTGTCGAATTTACCGCTTGTAACCTTCGTTTTTGTGAGGGTGAACTTATCGTTGATTTGGAAGGCAAAAAAGAGGGCAGTAGTGCTATTTTGAACAACCTTTTAGATAAACCCTCTTTGCTTCGAGTCGAAAAAGATGTTTTAAAGATTGAAAAAGGCGAGATGGTTGAGGTAGTGTTGCTGGACGTGTAAACGTCTGGTGATAGCCCAAAAACTTCGTTTTAGTCTTTACATGTAAACACATAATCTTTACGTTTTGAAAGGTTTTTATGGATAATACACTGTTCGATAAAACCATTACCTGCCCTTACTGTTGGGAAAACTTTTCAATTTTTATTGAGCCCAGTAGTGAAGTGGGTGAGAGTTATATTGAAGACTGTTATGTCTGCTGTCGTCCTATTGAAATATACGTCGCATCGAAATATGACGATTTTGTGGATATTCGTGTTAATCGTATTGAAGGGAATGAGTTTTAAAGGCTTGTTTCTTCTTTACATGTAAAAGTTCAAAGTTTGGAGTAGTATGAAACTAATATGGGTGGTGTTGATATTTATTTCTAGTTCTTTGTTTTCCATGGAAAAAGCTGATTTAATTGTTGTTACTAAAAAAGAAAACACACTTATTCTTTATAAAAATAAACAAATTATAGGATCATATTCAGTAGTTTTCGGCTCTAATCCAAACAGACATAAACAACAAGAAGGTGATAAACGAACTCCTGAGGGCTTCTATACTCTTGATTATAAAAAACAAGATAGTGCATTTTATAAGGCAATTCATATTTCTTATCCTAATGCACAAGATATTGAAAATGCAAATAAATTAGGCGTATCGGCTGGCAGTGCAATTATGATTCATGGACAAAAAAATGGTTTTGGTTGGGCATCTTTTATAATGCAATTTTTTAATTGGACAAATGGATGTATTGCACTTAAAAATAGTGATATGGATTTAATTTGGAATTCAATTGATACAGGAACACCGATCGAAATTCGACCATAGAATAAAAGAGTTTGAGTTCTTTAACTTTACATGTAAAGCCTCAATCCTCTTTATACTTCTTTCCATTAAATGAAAAAATCGTCTGAAGATTGATCTTTTTTCCATCTTTTAGCATTAAAAACTCTTCATATTCGATCATCATTAATTCTGCTACAACGCCTTTAATCGTGATCTTTTCTTTGTTTTCAAGATAGACAATGGTGGAAGGAATTTTGCGTTGAATGGCAACCATGAGTTGGTCGTAAAATTCGCAGGAGATGGGGTTATTCATAAGCACTTCTTTTCATGTGTGGATTTACGATTCGATGGCTAAAAAACCAAGATAAACAAAAACATACCGTGCTAATTTGGCACTGCTTACAATGAGTAAAAACTTCCACCATTCAAAGCGTGCTATTCCTGCTACAAAGGTCAGTGGGTCACCAATAATGGGAAGCCATGAGAAGAGCAGGCTCCACATGCCATAGCGCTCAAAAAGAAGCGTGGCTTTGTGCTGATGTTTGGCTTTGATGTAGCCTTTTTCAAGAGCAATATGCGAGGCGTATTTTCCTAACATATAATTGACAAAAGATCCTAACGTATTGCCAAGCGTGGCAATGGCTAAAAGTGTGTAAGGGTTTAATTTTTGATCTAACAGGTAGAGAAAAAAAGCTTCACTTCCCCCTGGTAAAAGGGTGGCAGAAGCAAAGCTAATTCCTAAAAGGCTGAGAAGTTCCACCTTACTCTAAAACCGCTAGAATGGTCTTTTTATCGGTGAGTTGTGAATCGTATTTGATGATTAAAAGTTGCTCACTTTCATTGCGATACCATTCGATGATACCTTTAACATGGCTAAGATGCAAAACTCTCGTCAAATCAATGGTTTCAAAAGGGAGGTAAAGATTTTTATTGATGCTTGGATTGTGTAAGGTCGCAATTAAAAAAAGCCACAAAATACAGGCAATAAACATCACCCACGCAATTTCCATAATGCCAAAGTGCTGTAAAAAGAAGCCTCCAAAGACACCACCCACAAAGGTTCCCGCATAACCAAAGGAGTTAAAAACCCCAAGTGCTGCACCTTTTTGGTGAATCTTTGCGTATTTGCTTGCCATCGATTGCATCAAAGGCTCATGTATATTAAAGCCAATAAAGAAGAGCACAACGCCTACAATAAACCATGGCGCACTTTTGGCGTAGCCCATCATGACATAGCTGATACCAAAAAAGACAATGCCAATCATCAGCATCTCTTTGGCTTTATGTTTTTTTTCTCCCAAAATAGCAGAAGGTGCCATCGCTAGTACCCCACAAATCATCGCAGGTAAATAGACCATCCAGAGCTCTTTTTTCTCAAAACCAAACTCTTTAAACATAATGATAGGAATCACCATAAACGCTAGGGTCATCATCCCTTTTTGAAGCATGTTGGTGATGTTCATTTTCATAAGATTTTTATCTTTAAAAATGTGTTTAAGCTCCGCCTCATCCGCACCGTAATGATGCACAATTTTAGGAGGATTAGGCACTTTAGTGTAGAGAATAATAATCGCTAAAAGACAAAAAAGAGCGGTGAGAAAAAAGAGTTTATCCACCCCGTAATAGCCGCCAATGAGTGAGCCTAGCATCATGGAGATGGCAAAACTTGCTGCAATACTTCCTCCCATAATTGCCATGGCTTTGGCACGCACTTCTTCTTTGACCATATCGCTAATCATCGCGGTTCCAACCGCACCAATCGCACCAGCACCTTGTAAAAAACGACCTATCATCAAGCCATAAATGCTCTCACTCAGACCACATACCAGTGAGCCTATCATAAAGATAACTAAGCCAATAAAAATGGTGATTTTACGTCCAATTTTATCGGAGAGAATCCCAAAAGGAATTTGTAAAAACATTTGGGTCATGGCATATCCACCAATGGTAATACCCACTAAAAATTCATTGGAACCTTCTAAGTGAAGCGCATAAACAGAAAGTACAGGTAAGACGATAAAAAGACCTAAGAAACGAAGCGAAATAATTAGGGTTAGGGGGAAAACGGTTTTTAACATGAATACACTATTCCTCGAAATTTAATCACGGTTGATTTTACCTTTGTTAAACTTTGAAAAGTCTATGAAATTTCAAAATCAAACTTGGCTCAAGCTTCTTTTATGTTATAATCTGCAATAGTTAAAGTACTCAAACAAAGGAGTCGTAATGGAATTTAATATTACACATATTTTAGGTTTCGCTGGATGCGTGTTGGCGTATTTTATTACGCTTTATTACATTGGTTTCAATCGCTGGAGTGTGATGGAAAACGACAAAATTTATGCAGAGTTCGATGCGATTAAAGCAGAACTTGCGTCGCTTAAACAAAAGGTTTAATTAACTTAATGAGGCGCTTTTAGTGCCTCTTTTCAATGGATGTAAATGCGCTATTTTATTTTTTCTTCGTTCGTGTTAATGGTAATTTTTTCTGGCTGTGCTTCTAAACTCTCCCCTACATCACAAGATGATGCTTTCGTGGCAACGATTCAAGAGCAAAACAGGCATTTTGAACGCTTTAGTCATGAGGAAAATTTTGATGAGCTTTTGATGCTGTTTCGTGAAAATTGTAAGGCACCTCAGACGCAAAAAGTGTATGCGAAAGTGTGCGAGCAATCTTTACATGTAAACGATGCGAAAGCTTTTTTTCAAAATGCTTTTGTGCTTAAAAAAGTAGAACCCAATGAGCAACGCTCAATGCTCACAGGTTATTATGAACCACTCTTGTATGGAAGTTTAAAAAAGAGTAAACGCTTTGCGTATCCTGTTTATGCTAAACCCAAAGATTTGATTAAAATTGTGGGTGAAAAGGACGCAAAAATGCGTGGGCGCTCAGTAAAAGGGAAAGTTGTTCCTTATTTTACCCGTGCGGAAATTGCAAAACGTAAGATGAAAGCAGAGATTTTGTGTTACGTGGACGATAAAATTGACCTCTTTTTTATGGAAGTACAAGGCTCAGGCAGGGTAGAGCTTGAAGATGGAAGAGTAATGTTTATAGGCTATGCCGATAGCAATGGACACACATACAAATCACTCGGACGAGAGATGGTCGATAGGGGCATTTTTGCAACCCCTGAAGAGGTTTCCATGCAAAAGATTAAAGCATGGTTAGAAGCACACCCCACAAAAATAGATGAACTTTTAAATACCAATCCAAGTTATGTTTTCTTTCGCAAAATGGAACAAAAAGCAACGGGAAGTTTGGGCGTTGTGTTAACGCCTGAGCGTTCTGTGGCGGTGGATAGAGCGTTTATCCCGCTAGGTTCACTTTTAGCACTTAAGAGCGAATCGCCTCAGTATAAGGTTGAAAAATTTGTTTTTGCGCAAGACACGGGTGGGGCGATTAAGGGGCCAAACCGTGCGGATATGTTTATGGGATATGGGCAAAGAGCCAAATGGGTTGCAGGCGAGCTTAAAGCGCCGTTGGAAGTGTGGATTATGGAGCCAAAGTTTTAAACAAAAAATGGGTAGAATAAAAGCTTATATGAGCAGGGAGAATAAGCGTTGAAAATTGTATTGGCCACATCTAATCAAGGCAAAGTGAAAGAGTTTCAATCATGGATAGAAGAGTATGAAGTGGTGGCGTACAGCGACATTATGGAGCCTTTTGAGATTGAAGAAACAGGTGCTACCTTTAAAGAAAATGCGCTTATCAAAGCACGTGCTGTTTATGAAAAATTGAGTGATAAAAACGCTATGGTGTTGAGTGATGACAGCGGAATCAGCGTGCCTCTTTTGGGTGGAGCGCCGGGGATTTACAGTGCTCGTTATGCGGGTGTTGGGGCAAGTTCTGAAGCAAACTTGAACAAACTTATCGCAACGCTTAAAGAAAAAGGTGTGACAAAAACACCTGCATTTTACACCGCAGCCATTGCGCTGGTGTGTGCTAAGGGTGAATTTTGTGTGCATGGCTGGATGCACGGCGAGGCATTGGCAGAGGCACGAGGCAAAAACGGTTTTGGGTATGACCCCATGTTTATTCCCTGTGGATACACCCAAACATTGGGCGAATTAGATGAGAGCGTAAAAAAAGCCTTTTCTCATCGAGGAAGAGCGTTGGAGCTTGCGCATATCGTTATTAATAGTTTGAAATAAAAGCACCAAAAGGTGCGTGGGCATTCCGCCGAGGAAAACTCAGCGTTAGCGTAGTTTTTGGAGTTTTACTTCAAAAACGTATTAAAGGGTTTTAAAAACTCTTATGAAATAAAAACGTAATAAAAAAAGTATAAAATAGACTAGGCTTTTTTGATAATTTCTATTGCGATAGGGATTATTAAAGAAGCCTCATAATGAAACCTAAAAGGAAAATCATGGCAACAGTTTTAATTATTGGTGCAGGCGGTGTGAGCCGTGTTGTGACCAAAAAATGCGCAATGAACAGTGATGTGTTTTCAAAAATCGTTTTGGCAAGCCGAACCAAATCCAAGTGTGACCAAATCGCAGCAGAGATTAAAGAGTCTTTACATGTAAACATTGAAACCGCAGCCATTGATGCGGACGATGTGGACGCTTTAGTCGCTTTAATTGAAAAAGTAAAACCTGCTTTGGTACTGAATATCGCTCTTCCGTATCAGGACTTGACCATAATGGATGCGTGTGTAAAAACCAAAGTGCCATATCTTGATACCGCAAATTACGAACACCCAGACTTAGCAAAGTTTGAGTACAAAGAGCAATGGGCACGGGATAACGCTTTTAAAGAAGCAGGCATCATGGCACTTTTAGGCAGTGGATTTGACCCAGGTGTAACGAATGTTTTTTGTGCCTACGCACAGCAATATCTTTTTGATAGCATCGAGAGCATCGACATTTTAGACTGTAATGCGGGTGATCATGGTTATGCTTTTGCGACCAACTTTAACCCAGAGATTAATCTTCGAGAAGTCAGCTCCAAAGGGCGTTATTGGGAAGAGGGCAAGTGGATAGAAACCGAGCCAGTCTCCGTTAAAATGGTCTGGGATTACCCAGAAGTAGGACCAAAAGACAGTTACCTTCTCTACCATGAAGAGTTAGAATCCCTAGTGCTTAACATCAAAGGGCTTAAACGTATTCGTTTCTTTATGACTTTTGGTCAAAGCTATCTGACACACATGAAGTGTTTGGAAAATATCGGAATGTTGCGCATTGATGAGGTCGAGCATAAAGGTATGAAAATCGTTCCCATTGAATTTTTGAAAACCTTGCTTCCAGACCCTGCAAGTTTGGGACCTAGAACAGTTGGATTTACCAATATTGGGTGTGTGTTTGAAGGTCTAAAAGATGGCAAAAAACGCAAAATCTACATCTACAACGTGTGTGACCATCAAGCGTGTTACCGTGAAACGGGTGCTCAAGCGGTGAGTTATACCACGGGCGTGCCTGCGATGATTGGGGCTAAGATGATGCTTCAAGGCACATGGGGCGGCAAAGGTGTGTTCAATATGGAACAATTTGATGCCAAGCCATTTATGGATGAACTCAATGTTCAAGGGCTTCCGTGGAAAATCATCGAAATGAAACCCGAAGAGACGTTTGAAATTAAATAATGCTATTTGCTCAAGGCTTTACATGTAAAGCCTTGAGTCACCTTCTTTTTTACATGTAAAGGCTCATCGTGTCAAAATCCATTCTTCTTACAGGTTGTTCAACAGGCATTGGTTATACGTGTGCGCATGGACTTCACAAGCTAGGTTACGCCGTTTTTGCAACGTGTCGCAAAGCAGAAGATGTGGAGCGTCTGAGGTCTGAGGGACTGAATGCCTTTAGGCTGGATTTGTGCGATTCGAACAGTATGCACGAGGCTCTTGCATGGATACTCTCTCAAACTAATGGTCGCATTGACGTGCTTTTCAATAACGCCGCTTACGGACAACCAGGAGCAGTGGAGGATTTGAGGCGTGAGGTGCTTCGTGAACAGTTTGAAACCAATGTCTTTGGAACGCTTGAACTCACCAATCTGGTTCTTCCTTATATGCGCAAACAACGAAGTGGGCGCATCATCTACAACAGTTCTATCTTAGGTTTTGTGGCGATGAGTTATCGAGGGGCGTACAATGCTTCTAAATTTGCCATTGAAGGATTGGCAGATACGATGCGACTTGAATTACACGGCAGTGGCATTGAGGTTGTACTGATTGAACCAGGTCCCATTCGAAGTGATTTTCGTAAAAATGCCCTCGCTAAATTTTTAGAGCATATCGACCAAAAAAACTCTGCGCATAAAGAGGTTTACGCCAAAACACTCAAGCGTTTGGAGGGGAGCGGTGATGCCCCTTTTACACTGGGGGCTGAGGCTGTTTTAGAAGTGTTAATCAAAGCCATTGAGGCAAAAAAGCCAAAAATGCGTTATGCTGTAACATTCCCGACCAAACTCTTTGCAGTCTTAAAACGCCTTCTGCCTACCTCATTAATGGACATCATTGCACGAAAAGCGGGAGAGTAACTCTCCCGTGCTTTTACGTTCTAAATTTATTTAAAATGCCGTTAAGTTTTTCAGTCAAGGCATTAAGGTGTTCACTCGCTCCTGCTATCTCCTCAACACTGCGTGTATTTTGGGTTGAGAGGGTGTTGATTTCTTCAATTTTGATGACGATAGTATCAATTTTATCGCCCGTTTTAATGTAATCTTCTACGGTTTTATCGTTCAGTTTGGTCGCATTGTCCATTATTTCAACGGTTGCATTGATTTTTTGTTCAACGTCATGTGCAATGGAAGAGAGTTCTTGAATATCACTAGAATTGTGGTTCATCTGCTCACTGCTGTCATTGATGGATTGGACGATGACATTGATGGTTGCGTTTATTTCAACCAAACTTTTTTGAGTGCGTTCTGCTAGTTTTCGTACTTCATCAGCCACAACGGCAAAACCACGTCCATGCTCACCCGCCCGTGCGGCTTCAATGGCAGCATTGAGCGCTAAAAGATTGGTTTGGTCGGCAATATCTCCAATAACCGTTAAGACATTTTTGACCTGTTCTGCATCAGAGCTTAATTGCTGAATACGGTGTGCGAGTTCCATCTCTGTTGCTGCGCTATTTTGGACACGTTTTCCTAAAATCTCGATGTGTTCACGGGCACTTTTGAGTTCACGGTTTGCTTTAATCACCTCTTCCTTGCTCTCTTTTGCCTCTTCTACTGAAGCGACAATCTCTTCTTTGGTTTCATGGGACATTTGGGTTGCTTGATGAATAATCATCGTCGAATCCTCAACCCTTTTGCCCACTTGAAGGGTGGTTGCTGAGAGCTCATGCGCAATGGAAGCGTTTTCATTGCTGGTCTCTTTGGCTAGAGCGACTGTTGATCGCACTTTTTCAATAAAGTTATTAATTTCATGCGATGCTTCACCAATTTCATCGTGTGTTTTAAGTTCGAGTTTTTTAGTGAGGTCTCCATCCCCTACGGCTAAATTGTGTGCAGTATCTTTGAGATTGACTAAAGGAGAGGCGATCATGGAGTTAATCATCATATAAACAATTCCAAGAACAAGCATTGCGGCTACGGAGCTAAAGGCGATCATGGAAAAAATCATTCCATGAATATTGGAGGAGATTTTTTCACCTTGTGCTGTGACACGTGCTTCAATTTCGTCGATATAAAGCCCTGAGACAATAATCCAGTCCCACTCTTTAAAATACTTAGCATAGGTGAGCTTGTCTGCATTTTGTTTGGTAACGGGATGAGGGTAGTTGTACGTGACAAAAGCTCCTTCATTTGGATGTTTAAGGGCTTCATCAACAATCTCTTGACGATAAATTTTACCTTTAGAGTCTTTGACATCGAGCTTAATTTCAGTATTTTTGAGTTTGGCTTCTGTGCCATGAAACGCATAGGTGTAGCCATTGCCCCCTTTTTTGTAGGCAAAGAAGTAACCATCTTCTGCGTAGCGTAAACTCTCTAAAACTTTAATCGCCTCATTTTGGTAAAACTCTTTAATGCTCGAAGCATAATCACCCGTACCAAAAACAATATCTAAAGGCTCAAAATAGAAGTTATAAGCAATTTTCGGCTCATCCACTTTAGTTTTTGGATGAGGAAAAAGAAATTTGCTAATGCCTGTGCCATCTTTGGCCGTTTTGATGACATCTTTGATAATAAATGTACCCTGTTTGTCTTTGAGCTCTATGAGATTTTTACCGACTAAAGAGGGATTGATAGGATGAACCACGTTAATACCCTCAGGGGTATACGCATAAAAATAGCCTATATCGTTGTTATACCGATAACCATTTGTGACGCTGTAAATGAGCGTGCGTAGTTCTTCTTTGGAGAGCTTATCTTTATTTTTTGCATAGATATCTTCAATGATTTTTTGAAACACTAAGGCGTCTTCTTTGATTTTATGCGCGATATTTTCATCTAATGTCATCTTGTAAAATGAGGCTATTGCTTTTTCCGCCATCATCGTATAGGATTGAAGTTCATTTTTCTTCATTTCCAAAATAAGTTCTCTTTCCTCATTCACTTGTGTGTGTACTAAGGTATTGGATCTATAAAAGATAATACCCAGTGAGATGAGTGTTAAAACTCCTAAACTGACAATAAATAAAATAAGCGTTTTAATTTTAATGCTTATTCCTTTCATATGATTGTTCTCCTTCTTCTCTCAACAATTTTTAAATGTTAATAATCGTATCGTCTTTTCTAATAATTTATGTAGGTTTTTTTTGTTAAGGGGAAACATGTTACATTATGTGAGTAAAAATCGGAGAAAATCATCATGAAAATAAGTAAAATTGAAACGGTTTTAGCGCAGATAAACACGCCTGCATATGTCTGTGAAGAGGCATTGCTAGAAGAAAATTTGAAGCTTCTCAAAGAGGTGAGTGAACGCTCAGGGGCGACCATTTTACTAGCCCTTAAAGGCTTTGCGTTTAAAGCGCTGGCTCCTTTGGTGGACAAATATCTCAGTGGCTGTACGTGTAGTGGACTTCATGAAGCCAAATTTGCCAAAGAGTTTTTTAAAGGCTCGGTGTGTACCTATTCGCCTGCGTATAAAGAAGGGGAGATTGACGAGGTGGTGGCTCTGAGTGATCATCTTATTTTCAACTCCTTTAATCAATGGGAGAAGCATAAACATAAAGCTATCGGTAGAACCAGTTGTGGGCTTCGTTTGAATCCTGAGGTTTCTTCCTCTCCTGTGGATTTGTACAATCCGTGTGGCTTGTATAGCCGTCTAGGCATTACCAAAGAGAATATGCAGTATGACAAACTTGATGGCATTAAGGGGCTTCATTTTCACGCCCTTTGTGAGCAAGATGCAGATGCGCTTGAAGCGGTTTTACAAGGGTTTGAGGAGCGTTTTGGGGATTTGATTCCTCGCATGAAGTGGATTAACTTTGGTGGAGGGCATCATATCACCCGTGAGGGGTATGATGTGGAAAAACTCATCGCATTGATTCGTGATTTTAGAGAGCGATACAATGGCATTACCGTCTATTTAGAACCAGGGGAAGCGGTGGGGTGGCAGACGGGCCCATTGGTAGCAAGTGTGCTGGATATCGTGCATAATGGCATGGACATCGCCATTTTAGATATCTCCGCTGAAGCGCATATGCCAGACACGCTTGCCATGCCTTATCGAGCACAGATTCGAGGGGCGGGTGAGCTGGGTGAAAAACCACATGTGTACCGACTCGGAGGCCCTACCTGTTTGGCAGGCGACATCATGGGTGATTACACTTTTGACGCTCCGCTTCACATCGGAGATAAACTCATTTTTGAAGATATGATTCATTACACCATTGTGAAAAATACGACCTTTAATGGCGTGAAATTGCCTGATTTAGCCGTTTTAAGAAAAGATGGAGCGTATGAAATCGTGAGTCATTTTGGGTATGATGAGTATAAAAGACGCAATTAATATGTTTTACATGTAAAAAGGGAAAAAATGGATTCAGAAGCGCTTTTATCGCTTAAAGAGGCATGTAAGAGTAAACGTGTGCTTTATGTGGAAGATGACCCTGATGTTAGAGGGCAGACTGCTAAAATGCTTCGACTCTACTTTCACGAGGTGGTGGAAGCAAATGATGGCGTAGAAGGATTGCACTGCTTTGAGCAAGAGCCTTTTGATCTTATTTTTACGGATATTACGATGCCAAAAATGGATGGTTTGTGTATGATAGAAGCCATCCGCAAGCGCAATCCATCCATTCCTATTGTGATTTTTTCTGCGTATGACACGACAGAGTATTTTCTAAAAACGATTGAGCAGGGTATTTCAGGCTATATTTTAAAGCCGTATGGATTTCATGAGATTTTAGCTACGCTTGAAAAGGTTGTGAAGGCTTTACCTAAAGAGAGAGCGCATACGCTTTTGATGATTGATGGGTATTATTGGGAGAGAGCAACGCACTGTTTATGCCAAGAGGAGAAGGAGATTAAATTAAGTAGGCATGAACGTGCTTTATTTGATTTGTTGACCTCTTCAAAACAGCGCATTTTTTCCAGTGAAGAGATAGAAATAGCCGTATTCGATGATGATTTGAGTGATAATAAACGTGTGCGTAACCTTTTGTCTCGTTTGCGCCAAAAATTAGGATGCGATCTCATACAAAGTATTTACGGGGAAGGGTATAAACTTCGATGGCTTCATCTTTAAGTAGCACAGTAACGCTCAAACAAAAAGCCGAACGGTTCGAGCAACTTTTTAGCAACAGCGGTGTGGGAATTTTTATTGTTGATAAGGAGCGTTTGATTATTGAAGCCAATGAGGCATTTTGTAAAATCTTTGGTTATAGCACGGATGAGATTTTGCATCATTCAGCGTTTGAATTACATTTATCCTATGCGGCGTATGTCAATTTTGCTGAGGTCGCTTTTAATAAAGTGAGGCAAAATGAAGCGCTTAATTTAGAATATCCTTTTAAACACAAAAACGGCAAAGTTATTTGGCTTCGCATTGCAGGCGATTCGATTCCCTCTAATGAAGAAGTTTTGTGGACGATTACGGATATCACAGAGCGTATTGAGACCCAAGAGCGTTTAAAGCAGAGTGAGGCACTGTTACGTAATGCCGAGGCGATTGCGCATTTTGGAAGTTGGGAAATTTTATTGGATGACGTACATCATATGAAGTGGTCTGAGGAGATGTATTATATTTATGGTGAAAATCCACTCTCTTTTGTTCCAACGCTGGAGTGCTTTCAACGCTATTTAAGTCCTGAAAATCTGAAACGTATGCACGCCATTAATGAAAAAGCCCTGCAAAGTGGGAAGAGTGAAGTATTGGATTATGAGATTATGCGTCAAGATGGGCGTCGGGTGTTTATTAATACCTATCGTAAAGCGATTTATGATGAAAATGGTGTGCCCACTAAATTAATAGGAACGACATTAGACATTACCAAACAAAAAGAAAATGAGCGAAAAATCAAACAGCTCAATGAAACCTTGCATCACGAAGTGCAAATCCAGCTTGAAAAATTGCGTGAAAAAGACAAACAGCTTCAATACCAATCCCGTCTCATTCAAATGGGCGAGATGCTCAGCATGATAGCCCATCAGTGGAGGCAACCCTTAGCCGCCATTGGGGCTACGACGAGTTATTTATCGGCACGCATCGCAATGGGTGAGATAGAAAAAGAAGCGTTTCAAGAAGAGGTTGAGCACATTGAGGAGTATGTGTTGCATCTCTCCAAGACGATTGATGATTTTCGCAATTTTTTCAAATCACTCAAACAAAAAGAGAAGGTCACCTTAGAGGCGTTGGTTGAAAGAACGCTGAGTATCGCAAAACCACTTTTAACGAGTAAAAATATCTCTATTTTCACAGAGTTTACATGTAAAGAAGCGATAGAGACATATGGGAATGAGTTAGCGCAGGTGATTTTAAATATTATCAAAAACGCAGAGGATGCGTTGATGGATAATGGTGTTAAAGAGCCTATGATTTGGATTAAAACGTATAGCAATGAGCAAGCCCTCTTTTTAGAAATCAAAGATAACGCTGGAGGAATTGAAGAGGCGTTGTTTGAGAAAATTTTTGAAGCCTATTTTTCAACCAAACTCCACAAAGACGGTACAGGTGTTGGTTTATGTATGTCTAAAACCGTGGTGGAAGAACACTGTAAGGGTGTCTTAAAAGTACACAACGAAGATGGGGGTGCGGTTTTTACCATTGTGCTTCCTAAATGAGACATTTGCGAGACATTTTTTCTTCTTTTCTTCTTTTTAATTGAGACAATCCCCAGACACTCTCCTCCTATAATAACTCTATGCATTTAAAATATTACTGCAGGAGGTTTCTCATGGAAACACCGCTTTATCTCGAAGAGAGAAGTTTGGTGAAACGTTTTAGTGGTCCTTTACCCATACTGCTCAATACTCTTTTTGTCTTGACATTGTTTTATGTCTCATGGTGGATATTTCAAGACCCAAGGGGTATTATGCGTATGTACACGCCGTATGTGGGCTACATGTGGTGTCGTTGGCTGTTGGTCATTATGATTTGGATAGCGTACATTTTTGACTTTTGGCCTTTTAGTAGGTCGTGGCTGAAAAATACGCATCCTGTTTTAAAAGGAGTCATTTTAACGACGCTGACTGTGGCGTTGTTTATGATTGTATTAAAAGGTTTTTTTGAGACGATTTTAGGCGAGTATGCCATTGCCTATTTTAGTCCTGAGCGTTTGACCAAAGAGGGCATTGTTGAGTTTTACGCTTTGGAATACTCCGCACAAGCGATTTTGATGTTTGCGGCGATTGCTTCGTGGCTCAGTCCTGCGTGGGTGGTAGCAATGGAGAGTTCACCGTGGGATAAACTCGCTCAACCTGTCAAAGGCTTTTCTATTTTGATGTTTACCTTTTTTATCAGTGTGATTGTCTATTTTGTGGCATTTCACTCTCACATGGCGATTTTATTTGATCCGTGGCAAAAATTTGCGGCGATTACGCCTCCGTGGTGGGAAGATTTTGCGGGAACCGTGCATGGTAACTTTAACATCGCATGGATTATGTGTTGTACGGTGATTGTGTGGATGCATGAGACGATTTGGGAGCGTTATCCTTTCTCCATGATAGAAACACCATGGCTTCGCCGTGTGGCTTCTTTCTTTGGGATTATTGTGATTGCCGTAGCGCTTAGCTTCTTTCTCTACTTTGCACAAGAATTAGTGTGGGGCGAGGCGATTCGAGGAACCAGAAGGGATGCTTCTCCTGATTGGCGTTGGTTGCATGTGGGTGAAATGGCGATTTTCTGGCTTTTACCAGCGCTTTATATGCACTTTTACATGAAAAATGGTTTTAATGCTTACAGTAAAGTGATGAATGTCTTTTTACGAACGGTTGCGTCTATTGCTGGAGCGGTGGTGCTTTATTATGTTTATTATAAAACAGCGCATCTTTTCTTAGGGACACAAGAGGGTTTCTCGCATCCACAGCAATTTCCGATGATTCCACTGATTTGGTTGATTAATATTATGTTGATTAATTACTGGTTTATGGATGGCTGGCCAGGATGGCGTTTGGCGGAAGCGAGTGAGAAAGCTCCGATTACGCATGTAAGCTATGAACGTGTTGCTTTGAGCGGTTCGTTTTATCGAGGGGTTGCAGGTGGAACACTTGCGGGGGTAGCGCTTTATTTTGTGATTGTCTATCTTATCCCATTTATGGGCTCAGCGCTCATTATCTTTAAATAAGGAGAAAATCATGTCAACAGAACAAACAACAAGACGGGATTTTCTAAAGGGTGCAGTGACAGGACTTGGTTTTGGAACCATGGCGACTATGGGAATTTTTTCCTATTCGCCGATGCGTTCCATTTTTCTCCCTGAGATTGAGCGTAAGATGGCAGATTTTGGCGCATGTAAAAGTGTAAAAATTACCAATATCTCAGAGACGAGCTGGTTTGACAATGCCACACTTATGGGCGATATGAAAGGGGCTGGTGGACTTTTGGTTGACCAATATCTTTATAACTGGCCTCCTTTTGGAGATGGCTCAGGACTTGCGAAGGGCAGTTACGAAAGAGGCATTGCGAAAATTAAACATCTGCTTCCGCATAATCTTGAAGAGGCGTGGAAAATTGTGAAAGCCAATAGTATCCATCCTGATAACGCAGGGGGATTTGCTGCCCTCATTGAGATTGAGCGTTTAGACGGTGTAAAGAAAAAATACCTTTTAGATAGCGGTTGGTCGTATGAGTGGATGGATAAATGCTTTAAGCGTGAGGGCATTGATAAGATGCTTGCAAACAATGAGATTGAAGCGTTGATTATTTCACATGAGCATTTTGACCATTTTTGGGGATTGCCTGTGACGATGAAGTACGCACCCAATATCAAAATCATCATTCCCGATGGTTTTTACAAAGAGGGCTTGCAGTACATCAAAGACTCAGGTCATAAGGGTGAGTTGGTCGTGCATAAAAAAGGTAAAAATGACATCGAGCCAGGGCTTTGTACCTATACGTTTGATGTGCCCATTATCTCACGGGTGTTTGGCGAACAATCTATCTTTGCCAATGTTAAAGACAAGGGTTTGGTGAGCATTTCTGGGTGTTGCCATCAAGGGATTATTCAATTTATTACCACGGCAAAGAATGAGCTTAAATACGACAATGACAAAATGCACGGCATTTACGGCGGGCTTCATATCTCTCCGTTTGATGATTGGGATCCAAAGTACGATGATTTGGTGATTGCTTTAGGTGGTTGGGGTTTTGATATTATTGGATGTAACCACTGTACGGGACTTTTAACGGCAGAAAAATTTATACGAGCGGGCTATCCTGTGGTTAAAGGTACGGCGCAACATCGCTCTAAAAGTCATGCCTATTTGGGCAATGGAGATACACTCACTTTTGGGTAAATTTGAAGAGCCAAAGTATGACGCTTTGGCTCTTTTTTGAGGAGAATCGTATGAATCTTTTAGAACTCTATCCCTCATCGTTTGATGGCTCATTTGAGGATTATCGGGCGTTTATGCGCTCTGTATTGATTAAAGGCTCGTATGATGGGATGTTAAAAAAGCTTACAGGTTATAAAGGGATGTATCTGTGCCAACAGCCTAAAGAGTGTTGGACGTTGAAGTTTGATCAGTTTGAAGGCATTTTTGGGATGGTTTTAGTGGAGGTCAATGAGGGATTTGGGACGTTTTACCTCTACTATTTTCCTTCTCCAGATGAGCCGCTACTGGATAAATGTTCTTTGAGTGAAGCGTTGGTTGCACACGATAAAGATTACCGTGAAAAGATACGCTCTTTTGCCTTGTATCCTGAGCTTTTAGAACAGTTTTGCATCGGGAGTTTAAGCTTACATGTAACGATGGCATCGCAGAGTTTACTGCTGTTTTATGAGAGTGTTTTAAGAGAGCGTGTGTATGCCAAAGAGGGGTTTTTAACCAAGGATAAACGCTATGTTATTGAGCCTGAGGGATTGGATAAAGATGTGCCTTCGTTTCGTTTGTTGCTTCCCATTATGAATTTTCTCAACACAACACTTTCTCGCATTGCCACGGAGCCACCTTCGTACTTTGAGCTGTTTAAAAAACGAGAGAAAAGCATGATGTACGATAGCAAAGGGGTTTTTACATGTAAAGAAGATGCGCCAACGCTTAAGCTGTTCATTGCCATAGGATATGGGGATGATTCTTTTGATAGCTCTATGGAGCAACTTTTGATGGGACGGCATGTGGAGGTTATGCATGAGCGTATGAGCCTCAATGCCTTTTTGCAAAAAGCACCGTGGTATGACCTCTCTGAGACACCTTTGGGGAGTATCGCACGCGCTTGCATTCGTGGAGTGAAGCCTAAAATGGTGGTAGTCACAGGATTTTTAGGTTCGGGAAAGACGAACTTTTTGCAAAATTACATTGAGTATGAGACGGAGAAAAACCGTTTTGTGGGGATTATTCAAAATGAGATAGGCAAAACGGGGTTGGATGGGAAATTGGTCGATTATGATTATTCGCTAGTAGAGATGGATGAGGGGTGTGTGTGCTGTTCTTTGGCAGGACAGCTTCGAGCAGGAGTGAATACGCTGATGAGTAAAACCTATCCCGATACCATTTTGCTAGAAACCACAGGCGTGGCAAACCCTTTTAATCTTTTATCGGAGCTTCATGAGCTTGAAGATGTGGTGAATTTGGAAGCCATTGTCACGGTGGTAGATGGGTGCAGTGCGCTTTATTTGGCGGGGGAATATACGATTTTTTTAGATCAAATTCGCTCTGCTGATGTCATTTTGCTCAACAAAGTGGACAGAATGAATGAGGAGGAGATTGTCGCTGTGGAGCAGTTTTTGTACGAAAACAATCGGTGTGCGAAGGTGATTCGAACCATTCAGTGTGACATTCACCCCAATGCGCTAGAGCTCTCTTTGCATGCTACCACCGCACAGATTGCTTCATTGGTTGCCGAAGAAGATGAGATGATACACACACACTTACACGATAATCTCTCCAGCCTAAAGCTCAGCCTCCCACACGTTTTAAACAAAGAGCACTTTGAGAGCTACTTGCAACGTTTGCCCTCGAGCGTTTTTCGGGTAAAAGGCATCGTGCAGTTTGAAAATGAACCCACCCAATCGGTAGTGCAATACGTCAATGGCACCTACGAATTTGTCTCCCAACACGAAGAGCAAGTCAATGAGATGTTTTTGGTGTACATCGGAAAACATATGGATAAACTCTACCTTCAAGCGCCAGTGTAAATCTTTATATATTTTTCAATAGTTGATTTACTGTGATATTCATCTGATTGACTGCAAATACTTTTTTGCCTAAATCTTTCAAACTAGCACCAAAATGATACACGGTTTCATCGCAGATGAGAAATCTATCGTGAGAGTCTTTTGTGGTTTTCACTTCAAGATTGCCGTATTGTTTGTTGTATTTTTCAATGTCTAATTGGAGTTGTTTGGTGATATTTCCCGTGTAAAGGGTGAATTTTACACTTTTATTTTTTGAAAAGAGGGTTAAGATAGACTCATCTACGTAGTTATCTATCAGCGTGATGGAGACTTTGGCACGTTTGATGAGGTCTGATAAAAGAGCGTATGCGTCAAATATTTGTCCGTTAAAAAAGATGCCTTGTTTGATTTCAAGTGTATGGTTTTGAATATGCGATTTGATGGTAGCCACATCCTTCTCAAGGCTTGATAAGCGTTGTTCTGTGATTTTATGTGCGTTGAGCGCATAGCCGTTTTGAATGTAGTTTTTGAGTACGGATGTTGCCCATTGTCGAAATTTGGTCGCTTTTTTGGAATTGACACGATAACCAAGAGAGATAATCATATCGAGGTTATAGAAATTTATTTTTCTAACCTTCCCGTCTTTAGCAACTTGTTCCAAAATGGAACAGGTTACATTTTCTATCAGTTCCCCATCCTTATAGATATTTCCGATATGCTTAACGATAGCAGGTCGTTTTACGTTAAAAATATAAGCAATATCTTCTGCATTTAACCATATCGTCTCTTCATTGACAGAAACTTTTAGCTCGATTTCCCCATCGTTATAAACAACCACATTCGACTGATTCATACTAAGCTCTCTTAAATTGGTAGCGTCATTGTAGCTCGTTGGTCGTTAAAGTTTTCATAGCTATTTTTACCAGAAATCGTTACATGTAAAAATGTTACCCACCGTTTACCGCTTTGGTATTAGGATGGCATGTGGGAAACTTCCCAAGCCAAACAAAGGAGGAGACTATGACCGTTGGTTCAAGTTCTCTTTACGAAACCTACCTTTCTTATGGTAGTACGAACAGCCAGAATCGCACCAGTGGTTCAGGATTTGCAGAAGCCTTGCTTACTTCTATGGATTCTGATAGTAGCGGTTCGGTTGATAGTGCTGAGTTTAGTAGTGCCGCTCTAGCACTCTCTATCAGCGATGAAAGTGCTATTAGCAGTGCTTTTTCATCGTTAGATAGTGATGGAGATGGTACGATTTCGCAAGAGGAGCTAAGTGCTTCACTTTCGCAAAGCTCAAACATGGTTGCTGGAAGTATGCCCCCACCTCCGCCACCTTCAAGCAGTGAGAGTGAAGATACAGGCTATACACAAGAGGGATTGACCGCTTTGCAAAATGGTCTTTTTGACGCACTCGTGCTTGACCTCTCCTTGCCGCAAATTGATGGGCTTGAAATTTGCCGTATTGTGCATCAAAGCCTACCAAATCTTCCGATTATTATCTCTTCTGCACGCTCCGATATGAACGATAAAGTGATGGGTTTTGAGCGGGGAGCGGATGATTTTTTACCCAAACCTTACGACCCAAGAGAGCTTGCTTTTAGACTTCGAGCCATTTTAAGAAGGCGCAGTAGTGTAGAAGAAGTGACATCACTGAGCTTTTGTTTGGATGAGGAGCGCCATACGATAAAGCGTGGCAAAGAAGCACTCAAACTGACTCAAGCTGAGTATGACATTGTGGCGTATATGCTTAAAAAAGAGGGCTTTGTTATCTCACGAGAGGAGTTACTCTTAAACATTGGCTCCATCAAGTATGAGAGCAGTTTAAAAAGCATTGATGTCATTATGGGGCGGATTCGTCAAAAAATAGGCGATGACCCCAAAAAACCACGTTTTATTCTCTCCGTACGAGGGGTGGGGTATAAGTTCGTCAATGCGTAAAATTTCTATTATTACCCTTATTTCTACTTTTTTTGCGCTCTGTATGGTGGTGATTAACATCGCTTTAGCGCTAGAGTATAAACGTCAAAAGAGTGAGCTAAATTATTTTGCCTTTCAGCGTTTTGTGATGGCGGTGAGGCTATCCAAAGATGTGGCATTAGATGCGCTCAATGAACACCTCAAACCGTTACATGTAAAGATAAGTTCCATGCCCGCACAAACGCTTCATGATAGGGGTGAAGTGCTTTTAGAAGACCCTTTGTTTGAGATGATACGCTTTGAAAAAAAACTCTACTTTGTACCTAAAAAAGGCTTTCCGCCTCCACCACCGCCACATGCTTTTGGAGATTTTAGAATGCCTCCGCCACCACCTTCTCCCATGCGGTTAGTTCATGAAAAGATTGTCTTAGAAGACGAGGGAGGATTTAGCCCTGAGAGGGTTTGGATTTTAGGCGTGGTGATAAATCTTTTGCTGGTGCTCTTTTTTAGCGTGGTGCTACGCAAGCTTTTGCGACTTCGTCATCTTAAAAGTGCCATTGAAGATGTGGGAAATGCGAAAAAATTTCAAGCCATTGGGGTAGAGAGTGAGGATGAACTAGGAGAAATTGCGATTGAATTTAATCACGCTATGGAGAAGATTCACCACCTCAAAGAGGCACGCACACTTTTCTTACGCAATATTTTGCATGAGCTTAAAACGCCCATTATGAAGGGAAAAATTGTCTGCCATAGCTTAGAAAATGCCAAACACCAAAGCCAAATGGAGCGCATTTTTGAGCGCTTAGAAACTCTTTTAGAAGAGATGGTGAAGGTCGAAAAACTAAGCTCCAACGAGTGGGTTTTAGAGCCAAAGGCGTATCGGATGATCGATGTGCTAGACCATGCGAGAGATTTGTTGTTGTGTGATGCGAGTCGCATTGAGGTGCATTCAGAAGAGTTTATTCCTCTCATTTTAATCGATTTTGAGCTCTTCGCCACCGCCTTGAAAAATCTTCTGGACAACGCTTTGAAGCACTCCACGCAGAAGGTGGATGTGGTCATAGAAGAGGGGATGGTGAGCATTGAGAGTGTGGGAGAGGCGATTGCCAAAGAGAAGATGGACTTTTCACGTCCGTTTAACCGTGCGGTGGAGAGTTCTAGTGCGGGTTTAGGGCTAGGGCTTTACATCGCTAATGCGATTGTTGTGAAGCATGGCTTTGCGTTGGAGTATTTACATGTAAAGGGAAAAAACTGTTTTAGGATTCGTTTTTAAGCGTTTACATGTAAACCTATTTTTTTGCTATGATATAAAAAATTGTGCAGGAAAAGAATGAACTACATAGGCTCTAAAGCAAAACTTTTAGCGTTTCTTGAACATCACATCCTAGCCCTTATCAACGACTCGTTTGAGGGGAAAACCGTCTGTGATTTGTTCTCAGGAAGTGGGGTCGTGGGAAGCTTTTTTGCGCAAAAGGGGGCAGTGGTTTTAAGCAACGATAGGGAGTATTACAGTTATCTTTTAAGCAAAGCGCAGTTGCAAACGGGTGTGTTGGAGGGCATAGAGGCTGATTTTCAGGCGTTAAATGCGCTCTCTCCTGTGCAAGGATGGCTTTATGAGCACTACTCAAAAAGCAGTGGCAGGTCTTATTTTTCTGATGAAAATGCTCAAAAAATCGATGCCCTACGTCAAGGCATTGAGGCGTACAAAGAGGATGAAAAGCGCTACACCTATCTGCTTGCCTCTTTGTTGTGCAGTGCGGACGCTGTGGCAAATACCGCTTCGGTTTACAGTGCCTTTTTAAAAAATCTCAAACCTCAAGCCTGTGAGCCTGTGTGCTTAAAACCGCTTTTTTATACGCCAAGTTTTGCGGCTCATCAGGTATTTTGTGAGGATGCCAATGCGCTGATTTCTAAGCTTAAAGGGGACATTCTTTACCTCGATCCGCCTTACAATCGCAGGCAATATGGGGCAAATTATCATCTCTTAAATACCATTGCACACTACGACACCTTTGTGCCTAAAGGCAAAACAGGACTGAGAGCTTATGCAAGCTCACGCTACTGTAAAGCAACCACTGCGCTTGAGGCGTTAGAGGAGATTGTTCAAGAGGCGGATTTTTCTTATGTGGTGTTAAGCTACAACGATGAGGGACTTTTGTCGCATGAAGCGATTGAAAAAATGATGAAAAAATATGGCGATTTTTCTTTTGTTAAAATGCCACATCATCGTTTTAAAGCCTACAACAATAAAGCGCATAAGTCCCTAATATACGAGTATCTCTATTTACTTAAAAAAGCTTAGTGGAAAATGTAATTTTTCCAAATATGACGATTTTAAGTTTCAAATTTGTACAATCCTCTCATGCACGGCGTCTAAGGTTTAGACTGACATAATCGTAATCACTTCTTTTTTTCTTACGACCACTATGTCCCAACTCTTCGTGCTATTTTACATATAAGGATTTTTTATGCAAAGAAGAGCATTTATGAAAGGGTGTGTGGCTTTAGGTGCAAGTGGCGTCATTCTTCCGCACGTTTCTATTTTAGAAGCAAGTGAGCCCACAGGTAAAAAGCGTATTTTTGAGGTTAAAAACAGTTATAACCTTCAACATGAAAACGCTAAAGTACATACCAAACTCTGGGTTCCCTTGCCTTTAGAGAGTGAATTTCAAAAGGTGAGCGATTTTAAATTTAGCTCCAATGCCACCAACGCTTTTGTAACCGATAAAAACAGCTATAAAGCCAGAACGCTTTATGCGGAGTGGAAAAATGGCGGTGAAAAACTCCTTGAAGTTAGCTACACCATTACCACGTATGAGCGTAGTTCTGATTTGAGTAAAGCCACGGCTTCGACAAAATACCCCAAAGAGGTTGCACACTATCTCAAAGCAACTGCACATATTCCAACCAGTGGAAAAGTCAAAGAATTGGCGTTGAAAATTACAGCGGAGGCGAAAACACCGCTAGAAAAAGCCAAAGCGGTTTATCTTTGGGTGACAGAGAATATGTACCGTGATAACAACGTCGTGGGTTGTGGTGTGGGCGATGCGGGTAAAGCCATTGAGCAAAACATCATGGGTGGAAAATGTACCGACATCAGCTCTGTGTTTGTTGCACTTCTTAGAAGTGCGGGTGTACCTGCTCGTGAGATGTTTGGTATTCGTTTGGGCAGTTCTCGTTTTTCTAAAGCATGCGGAAGCAGTGATGAAAATGGTTTAGCAAAAATTACAGGAGCGGAGCATTGTCGAGCGGAATTTTATATTAATGGATGCGGATGGGTTCCGTGCGATCCAGCCGATGTGACTAAGGTGATTTTGGCGGAGAAAATGACCCTCAATGACCCACTCGTTAAAGAGGTGCGTGCGTACTTTTTTGGCAATTGGGAGATGAACTGGATGGGGTATAACACCGCACGGGATTTTATCTTAGAGCCAGAACCTGCCCAAACACCGCTTAATATGTTTGGCTACCCTTACGCTGAGGTCGAAGATGAGGTGCTAGACTACTACGCTCCAGCTTCCTTTCGTTACAGCTTTGTCTCTCAAGAAAAATTTTAAATGAAAAAAGAGGTGCCAAGCATCCTTACAGCGCTTCTTACGGCGGTTTTAGCAACCACATGTTGCTTGCCGCCTTTGCTCTTTTTACTCTTTGGCGTCTCGTTTGGATTTTTAAGTTTTGCTGAAGCACTAAGCCCCTTTCGTATTCCGCTTTCGTTGGTTTCTTTGCTGATTTTATGGTTTTCATGGCGAAATTACAGGGCACAATGCCTTACATGTAATCTTAAAAAGCGTAAGGTTTATGCATGGACGTACGCCACGGTTTTAGGGGTCATTTTGCTAGTTTTACTTTATCCAGAATTTGCGCAGTTTTTTTTAGAAGGGGATGAATGAGGTCTATTTTTATGCTTCTAATAGCAACCGTGTTATTCGCACAAGAAGAAGTCGTTATTTTGGTTGCGGGTATGCACTGTCCTTTATGCACCACAGCGGTGAAAAAAGCACTTAAAAACGTACAAGGCGTTGAAAGCTTAAAAGTCACACTTCAGAGCAAAAAAGCGGTGATTATTGCTAAAGAGGGGATTGAAGATAAGGTCTATTTGGATGCGGTAAAAACAACGGGGTATGAGGGCGTGATAGCATCACGCACCTCAATGAAAGCGAAAAATTAATCTTTTTTGTAAGCGTTTCTAGGAGCAGATTTTGGAGCGCGACCTGCATCACTACGAGGTGCGCTTGGTCTATCGCTTCTTGGTGCGCGTGGTGGTCTGCTATCGGTATCACGATTGCCTTTGTAGCCACCGCCATCACGTGAACTTGTTGAACTTCCCTCTTTCGCAAAAGGGTTACGGCTCTCACCACGTGGTGCGCTATCCCCTCTTGGAGGACGAGAATCACGACTGCCATCACGACTACCTTTATAACTGCTACCACCCTCACGGCTTCCTCTGTAACTACCGCCATCACGACTTCCGCCAGAGTTACCTCTATATCCGCTACTTCTGCCATCACGTCTGCCACTGCTACGTCCGCCACGGCTGTTTTCACGCTCTTCAATGTTTTTAACAACATTTTCTAAGGTTTTCTTATCCAAACCGATTTTATCTGGACCGACTGGAGTGTTCTCTTTGAGAAGATTTGAGAGAAGTTTAAGTGCGATTTGAGACATATCCATCTCTTCTTCCAAAATAGCAAGAAGTTTTGACGCATTTTCATTTAGCTCTGCGTTTTTGATGTCGTCTGCAATTTTAATGAGCTTATTTTCTTTAACGTCTCGTAAATTTGGCACAATTCTGTGCTCAATTTTTGAGCCGACTTTTTTACCAATTCTCTGCATAGAGTGAAACTCAATAGGTGTCACCAATGTAATAGCTGTACCTTTTTTACCCGCACGTCCTGTTCTACCAATTCTATGTACATAGCTCTCTGGATCAAATGGCATATGGTAGTTGAAAACGTGGCTGATGTCCGCAACATTCAAACCACGTGCGGCAACGTCGGTTGCGACGAGGATTTCGATTTGTGAACTACGAAACGCTTTAATGACGCTCTCACGTTGATTTTGCTCCATATCACCGTGTAAGCCTTTGGCTGCGTAACCGACTGCCATCAGTTGAGTGGAGAGTCTATCGACCTCTTTTTTGGTACGGCAGAAAACGATGGATTTTTCAGGCTCAAGAGCGTCTAAAAGACGAATCATCGCATCGTCTCTCTCATATTCGTTAATGACATAATAGAGTTGTTCAATGTCTTCGTTGGTGGTATGGTCTTTTGGCGTGATGCTGACAAATTTTGGTTCGTGTAAAATTTTACTCGCCAATCGTTTAATAGGCTCAGGCATCGTTGCTGAAAAAAGTAGGGTTTGACGCTCTTTTGGAAGGTAAGTGAAAATCTCTTCAATATCCTCTAAAAAGCCCATATCCAGCATTTCATCGGCTTCATCTAAAACCACCATTTTAGGGGCAAAACCAGGGAGTCTGCCATTTTTAAGTAAGTCTAACATACGACCAGGGGTTGCAACAATAACGCTTGCCCCTTTTTCGATAAGACCAATTTGACGGCTGTAAGAGCTACCACCATAAATGGTTACGGTTTTAATGCCACAAAAACGACCTAATGAGTAAAGTTCATCGCTGACTTGGGTGGCAAGTTCACGGGTTGGGGTGATGACCAAAAGTTGGACTCTGTTTTGATTGGCATCAATCATACTCATCGTTGGAAGACCAAACGCAGCGGTTTTACCTGTACCTGTTTGTGCTTGTGCGACGATGTCGTGACCTTGAAGAACCAGAGGGATTGCCTCTGCTTGTACGGGACTTGGCTCTGTAAAGCCTGCCTCGTTGATAGCCTTGAGAATATCTTGGTGAAGACCAAAGGATTCGAATGTTTGCATGTTTTATTCCATTATTATAAATTTTTCAAAACAAAACTAAGGTGCGTCAAGCAACAAACTCATGTACATAAAAATTTTAAAGGGGAATCAACCCGTCAATATCGTATGCAAAAACCTACATACTCACTGAGGGCATCTCAAATCTGGTAGGTTTTAGGTGAAGTTCTTTTTTAATGAAGTTCTGAAATTAAGGGCATTATAGTAGAAATTAATTAAAACAATATTAAGGTTTAAAAGTGGTTTTACATGTAAAAGGTTTTTGATAAAAAAATGTCATACAAATGTTATGACATTCTTATTTTTTATAAAATTAAAAGTGATATTAAAGTACACTTAAATACAAAATTGCACGTAAAGGTTAGTGGTCAATGGTTGATATAACAACACTCAAAGAAATTTTAATTCGTAACTTAAAACTAGAAGATATGGCACCTGAAGATATTGATGATGAAATGCCTTTGTTTGGGGAAGATGGTTTAGGATTGGATTCGGTGGATTCGATTGAGTTGGTGCTCACGATTGATAAAGAATTTGGTATTAAAATCGTAGATTCTAAAGAGTATCAGACTATTTTTGCCACTGTAAAAAGTTTGCTTGATTTCATTAATGCAGCAAAATAGTGTTTTTATTACGGCGTTTGAATCTGCGTGTTGTGCAGGTTTGAACAGTCAAGCTTTATTTGAAGCCATTTGTGCGCATCAAAGTGGTATTGGGTGCTACGAGGGTTATGTTCACGATAAAGTAGTTGCTTTAGGAAAAATTCCTCATGAAGAGTCCCGCAAGAGGCTCTTGCATCAGGTCTGTGAGGCCGTTCGTATACAAAGAGGTTTAGAGCATTTTCACGACACGCTTTTGGTGGTGGGCTCATCTGTGGGTGGTATGCAACGTACGGAGGAAATTTTTTTTCGTGACCACTCGTATGCTCGGGTTGATCATAAAGGGCATATCATTCACACGATTGCTTCATCTTTGCATGAAGCGTATGGGTTTAAGGATGACATTTCTTTTTCTACTGCTTGTACCTCTAGTGCCAATGCGCTGGGTTATGCGTATGAAGTGATCAAAAAAGGGGTCTATCAACGTGTGTTGGTTGTGGGATTTGATACCCTCTCTTCTACGACCATTTTAGGCTTTGACGCACTAGGCGTATTAAGCACACAGCCGTGTCGTCCTTTTGATGAAGCACGTCAAGGGATGAATGTCTCTGAAGGCATTGCGGTTTTACTGCTTGAAAATGCGCCAACAAAAGGGTGTGTACAGCTCAAAGGCGTTGGATATAGCTCGGATGCGCATCATATGGCACAACCCTCTCCTCATGGAGAAGGTGCCATAAAGGCGATGCAAAATGCTTTGGCGTGTGAGGGCATTTTGCCAGAAGAAGTGGCGTATATTAACGCCCATGGCACGGGAACACAGGCAAACGATAAGAGTGAAGCTTGTGCGATTGAAGAGCTTTTTGGCGCTCAGGTATTGGTGAGTTCTACCAAGTCGATTACGGGACATACCCTAGGTGCGGCGGGGGCTCTTGAAGCGATTATTTGCGCAATGGCGCTTCAAAAGCAGATCATTCCCCCAAGTACTGCTTTGCAAACCCCTGAAAATAAGGCGTTACAGTTTGTTTATGAGCCATATTCCATGCCGTTTCGTTATGCACTGAGTAACTCCTTAGCCTTTGGAGGCAATAACACGTCACTGCTTTTGGGGGTTGCGCATGAAGGTTAATTTAGAAATTTTAAGCAGTGCTTATCTTTTGGGAGAGAGTAGTGCACCGATTCCTCGCATTAAAGAGTTGGTTCCCAATATGATGTTTCGAAGAAGGCTGACGCCTGCCTCCAAACTTTTGGTGGAACTTTTAGGCACTTTGGAGCATTTTGATAAAGGGCGCATTGTATGTGGAAGTGCGTATGGTGAGCTGGGTGTGAGTGCATCATTGCTAGAAGCGATGAAAGAAGGAAATGGTGTCAGTCCCAGTGATTTTCAAAACTCTGTTTACAATACCGCCGTTTCTTACCTCTCCATTTTGACACAGAATCAAAGTGAAATTTTAACACTCTCAAGTGGCGATAAAACCGCACGCAATATCTTAAAAGCAGGAGCACTCAAAGCACTTGATGGGGATGTTTTACTGCTTATTTGTTTTGAAACGCTCAATATGCCTCGTATCGCTGAGGTGAACCGTTGTATTGACTATTTGGAGAGTGCAGTGGCATTGGTGGTGCGCCAGAGTGATAGGCAAGCCAATTTAAACGTGCAACAAAGTCTAACCAAAGGCATTCCGCTTTCCATCAGTGAAATGCTTTTTATTGCGCAAGAGGCGGAGAAAAAAGCGTGCGTGGTGGAGGTTGAGCTATGAATCTGCCCCATTTAGCACCCATTCGTTTTGCCAAAGTAGTCTTAGAGCGCACCGAAAATAGCGCAAAGGTAGTGTGTGAATTTCCCTTTGCTCCCACCCTTGCTATGATGGTGGAAGCTGCGGCGCAATCTTTTGGCGCTTTTGGTGAAGATGAAAAACCTCGCATGGGTTTTTTGGTTTTAATGAAAGAAATTGCGTTACATGTAAACCCAAAAGAGCGCTCTTTGGTGATGCACTGTGAACACAAAGGCTCATTGGGTAGCACCTCTGAACTCTTTTTTGAAGCCTACATGGGCGATGAAAAAGTAGCCGATGGCACGGTGATGATAGCCTTGCAAGAGGTGTAGAATGCGTCTGTTTTTTCTCTTTTGGCTTTTGTGCACCACACTTTTATCTGCCAATCCCTTAGGGGGTGGTTATGTCACGGAGCCTATCTTTAACAGTTCAGTCTACCTTCAAACCTCAGGCAACCCCAAAAACAAAGCGGTGGTATTGGTGCATGGTTTGGGCGATGAAGCCTCTAGCATTTGGGAGAAAACCGTTGCGATTTTGGAAAAAGAGTACTATGTTCTTACTTTTGATTTACCAGGATTTGGGCATTCGAGTAAATCCAATGAGCTCTATTCCCCTGAAAATTACGCTAAGGTCATTCGTTTTCTCACCCAAACCTATCTGAAACGCCCTTTTCATTTGGTGGGGCACTCGATGGGTGGGGCGATTTCGCTTTACTATACCCATGCGTACCCCTTGGATGTAGAGAGTTTGGTTTTAGTTGATGCGGCGGGTATTTTGCATCCTTTGGCATACAGCAATTTTTTAATGCACCGCAAAGTGAACCACTTTTTTGAGGAACAAGGCGAACTGTTTCAGGGCATTCAATCACAAAAGCTCAATCGTTTTGTCGACAGGCTGAGCGATAAAATTAACGCTAAAATGGAAAATATGGAAACCGTTTTACATTCCCCAGCCCTAAGAGAGAGTGTGCTAGGGGGAACGCCTGCAAGTATCGCTGCGGTGGCATTGGTGCAAACGAGTTTTAATGCTATTCCACAAAGCGTGATGCAAAGAACGACCATTATTTGGGGAAAAAATGATGAGATAGCGCCACTTCAAACGGGTTATGTTTTAGACAAACTCATCCCTCACTCCACACTTGCTATCATGTCAGAAGCCGCACATGTGCCGATGTTATCGCATGAGAGAGAGTTTCATGCCTTGCTTTTAGCCCATTTTGAAAACAGAAGTGTCGCAAAGCTTCCTCCTAAAATAGGCAAAGATGCTTACACCATTAAGGTGCGCCATGTCTCCAATCAGCGCTATTCGGGTCGTATGAAAAACCTTGTGATTTATGATTCGCAAAAGGTCGTCATTGAAAATGCCATCATTGAAAATTTAAGTCTCTTTAACGCTGAGGTCGAAATACTCAACAGTGTCATTGAAAACAAAGAGGCACCTTTAAGGGTTGAAAATTCGGCACTTTCGATTGTCGCCAGTGACATTGTGGGAAGTTTTAAACTCTACAATAGCCGTTTGAATTTAGCGGGAGTGAAAATGCAAAGTCGTGCTAAGCCCATTGTGGCAGTAACTCCCTCAAGGGTGATTTATTCGTTGTGTGAAATCAATGCAAAGCGCATTCATGGCAAAGAAATTTTAGGACGATAGGAAAAGATGTGAAGAAAATTTTAGTCATCTCGTATTCGCAAACAGGGCAGTTAAATAAGGTACTTACACAGATGATGCGCCCTTTGGAAGAGCAGAGCTGTTATGAGATAGTGCATCGCACCATTACGCCTGCTAAAGCTTATCCTTTTCCGTGGGATTTTTTAACGTTTATGGGGGTTTTTCCTGAAGCGGTTGCGCTTGAGCCATGTGAAATAGAGCCTTTTGAAGCCGATGAAAATGTGTATGATATGGTGATTTTAGCCTATCAGGTGTGGTTCTTATCGCCCTCTATTCCTACCACTGCTTTTTTAAAATCATCCTATGCCAAAGAAAAACTTGCCCATACCCCTGTTATCACGGTGATTGGGTGTCGCAATATGTGGATAATGGCACAAGAGAAGGTAAAAATGCTTTTAAACGCCATAGGCGCAAGGCTGATAGATAACATTGTTTTGGTGGATCAAGGAAGCTCTTTGGCGACTTTTATCACCACGCCACGCTGGATGCTCACAGGCAAAAAAGAGGCGTTTTGGGGATTTCCAGAAGCGGGGATTAGCGAAGAGGAGATAGAACGTGCTTCTCGTTTTGCTCAGGCGATTCATCAAGGTTTACAAAACGATGAGGAGAAGCGCTTTAAGCCTTTGTGTGAGGGTTTAGGAGCGGTGAATGTGGATGAGAAGCTCATTCGCAGTGAGAAGATTGGGACACGCAGTTTTACTCTTTGGGGAAAGATGATTCGGTCGTTTTCCAAACAAGGAGAGCTAAAACGTCATGCGTTTATTGCTCTTTATACGCTCTTTTTGGTGGCAATGATTATCACCGTGGTGCCTTTAAATATGCTCATTCAAACGCTCTATCGAAAAATCAATAAAACAGCGGTGGAGAAGGAAAAAGCTTTTTATGAGCTTCCCTCAGGCGCAAACACCGATAAACTAAAGGAATTTTAGCAACATGAACAACGCAATTTACATTAACGATATTCAAACATTTATGCCCAACGAGCCTGTCTCTAACGAAGAGATGGAGGAGTATTTAGGGTACATTGGTGGTAAAAAATCCAAAGCAAAAGCGATTGTCTTGCGCAGTAATGGGATTAAACAGCGCTACTATGTGCTTGAAAAAGGGACACAAAAAGCGCTTTTTTCCAACGCTCAAATCACCGCCAATGCCATTAAAAAGCTAGAGCGTGAAGATTTTGGGATGCGTCAGTTGGACGTGCTTGCGTGTGGAACCACCATGCCCGATCAACTGATGCCCAACCATACCTTAATGGTGCAAGGCGAACTCGGTCTCAATGAGATAGAAACGCTGAGTGCTTCGGGGATTTGTTTGAGTGGGATGAACGCACTGAAGTATGTCTATTATGCGATTAAAAGTGGCGAATGTGAAAGCGGTATTGCCACAGGCTCAGAGACAGCTTCATTGGCATTGCGTGCGCAAAATTTTGAAGAAGAGTCGAAACAGTGGAGGCTTTTAGAAAGTAATCCTACTTTAGCGTTTGAGAAAGATTTTTTACGCTGGATGCTCTCTGATGGTGCGGGAGCGATGTTGCTTCAAAACAGACCCAATGCGCATAAAACTTCACTGAAAATCGAATGGATTGAGCTTCTCTCTTACGCAGGGCACATGCCAACGTGCATGTACAGCGGATGTGAGATGGTGGAGGGTAAGCCTGTGGGTTGGCGCAATTACACGCAAGCAGAGATTATGGAAAAATCGCTTTTGAGTATTGCTCAGGATGTGAAACTGCTCAATGAAAACATTGTAGAGTACACGGTGGTGAAACCTTTGAAAAAAATCTTAGGTAAAAGAATGTTGGTGGAGAAAGAGATAAATTACTTTTTACCGCACTACTCCTCACACTTCTTTAGGGATAAACTCTATGTAGGCATGGTAGAAGCGGGACTTGAGATACCTTATGAGAAGTGGTTTACGAACCTAACCCGTTGTGGAAACACAGGCTCAGCCTCCATTTACATTATGCTTGAGGAGTTGTTTCACTCCAAAAGCCTCAAAAAAGGGGAGAAGATTTTGTGTTATATTCCTGAGAGTGGGCGTTTTTCCACGGCGTTTATGTTGTTAGAAGTGGTTTAATGATAGAGATTCCACACGAAAAAAATGAGACCCTTGAGGGGATGCAAAAGGTGATGTACGCCCAAAATGAGCAGGGTAATTTTGAGCGTTATACCTATGGAAGCTCTGTGGAAGAGTTTGCAACTCAAGTGGCGGTGGAAGAGTATGAACTGCTTAAAAAAGAGTGTTTAGAGCGTATCAAAAAGGGTGAGGATTCGCCGATTGCATTTTACATGTACGAAAATCGAATGGATTTACCAACCTTAGCAAGTGCGGTGGGTATGTTTCAATTTCGGGTGAAGCGTCATCTTAAGATGGGCGTTTTTAAACGCATGAGCGATGGGCTTTTAAAACGTTACGCCGATGCTTTTTCGATTTCACTGAGTGCATTAAAGGAGTTTCATTGACCCAAATCCCTTTTAAACATGCCCAATTTGCCCACTGTGAAAGTGGCGTGATGGCAACGCTTTTTTCAGCGTATGGATTTCCTTTAAGTGAGCCCATGGCGTTTGGAATGGCGCATGCTTTAAGTTTTGTCTATTTGCCTTTTGTGAAGGTCAATAATCTGCCTTTAATTGCCTATCGAAGCCTGCCTAAGAGCATTATTAAAACGCTTTCAAAATCTTTACATGTAACGATGAAAACCCAAACCTTTAAGAGTGAAGAAGAGGCGAATGAAGCCTTGAGATGTTTGGTGCAAGAGGGGAAAATTGTCGGGCTTCAAACCTCGGTCTATTATCTGCCGTACTTTCCCAAAGATATGCGTTTTCACTTTAATGCCCATAACCTTTTGGTCTATGGAATGCAAGATGAGCACTATCTGATTTCTGATCCTGTGTTTGAAGAGGCGGTGGTGTGTACAGAGGAGGGCTTAAGTAAAGCTCGTTTTGCCAAAGGTGTTTTTGCGCCTAAAGGGTTTATGTATTACCCCGAGAATATGCCTAAAGAGGCGGATATGCGCGCTCTTTTAAAAAAGGCTATTGTGAAAAACGCTAAAGCGATGCTCACTCCTTTTCCTTTTGCGGGTGTTAAGGGGATGCGAAAATTGGCGCAAAAAATTGTGCGTTTGCAAGAAGAGACGAACCAGCGTTATGTGAAAAATTATCTGACGCACATTGTACGCATGCAAGAAGAGATAGGCACAGGAGGCGGTGGTTTTCGATTTGTGTATGCAGCGTTTTTGAAAGAGGCAAAAGCGTATGGCTTGAACGAAGCTCTTTTAGAGGAGGCTTCAGCCTTGATGGTAAGCTCAGGCAATGCCTTGCGAGAGTTTGCGCTTTACTGTGTTGAGGGAAGCAAAAAGCCCCAAAGTCTTAATACCCAAAAAATCGCCGCTAAACTCATTGAGGCTTCCACGTACGAAGAGAAGGCATTTAGGCTTTTAAAAGAGCTGAAATAAGCTTTACATGTAAAAGGAAAACACATGAATATAAGAAAGATAAATAGGGTAAGTTTTTCACCTACTGGTACAACCAAAACGGTGTTAGAGAGTATTGCTTCTGGGATGGATAGTAAAGCATCAACGTTGATAGATATGACGCTTCCCATGCACGATGAAGTGATCTGTTTTGGCTCTGAGGACGTGGTGATTATAGGTGCACCCGTGTATGCGGGGCGTTTACCTGTTCATGCGGTGGAGCGATTTAGAAAGCTTAAGGGTGAGCATACGCCAGTGGTTATCGTGGTGGTGTATGGGAACCGTGAATTTGAGGATGCGCTTTTGGAGCTGAAACATTTGGTCATTGAGCAAGGGTTTGTTCCTGTCTCAGGAGCAGCGTTTATAGGAGAGCACTCCTTTTCAACGGAGGCATTTCCAGTCGCACAGGGAAGACCTAATAGTGCTGATATAGCGTGTGCAAAGGCATTTGGAGAAGCAGTAGCGCGTAAAATTGCTACGTTAGAGAGTTTGGTGGGTGTGGAGATTGACGTGCCTGGAAATTTTCCTTATAAAAACGGGATGCCAGCCAATAGCGTTGCGCCTGTGAGTATGGTGGCCTGTACCTTGTGTGGAGTGTGTGCGAGTGTCTGTCCGACTGGAGCGATTGAGGTGGGAGATGACGTGGTGACAGAAGCCTCACTTTGTATTCGTTGTTGTGCGTGTGTGAGATCGTGTCCTCATGAGGTGAGGGTTATTGAAGATGAGGCGTGGAAAGCCATTGGGGTGAGGTTGCATACGAATTGTGCTACCCCTAAAATGCCACAGCTTTTTTGTTAAATTGCGTTATCATATTTGTTATAAAGGGTTTTAAATGTCTACACATCCTACGTTTTTAGAGCAATTTCGCTCATTTTACCTTCAAAATAAACTGAGTGACCTTGAGGTTGCTATTGACTATTTTAGTGTGTTTGGGGGTACGCAGTGGAATGTAGATACCACAAAACCACTTTTTGAGTTGATTTGCCAGAAAATCTTAAAGAATTACACCTATATTCATGCCGATATGACCAAGCTGACGCACAGCAATAAACTAAGTCACGCCCTTTTAAGTGCGTGTGCCACAGGAGATGGACGTCTTTTTTCTTCTTACAAACGGGCACGTTTAAGCAGAGAAGAGGGCAATGAAGCCTTGCATGCGCTTTTACGCAGTGGTTTGGTGGAGCGTGAGTATTCGCTAGAGCGTCCTTTACGAGAAGAGGATGATAACTCTGAGAAACTTCGTTTTCAAACACCGTTTATGCGCTTTTGGTTTGCGTTTGTTTCGCCCTATTATAAGACGATTAAAGAGAATGATTTTAGTGAGGTTGAAAAAGCGTTTGGTAACCGTGAACAAGGCTTGAGTGATATGGTTTTTCAAAACCTTGCACGGAGCTTTTTGCAACACGTTTTTCAGGACGATAAGATTGTCGAGATAGGCGGTTATTGGGATAAAAATTCAGAGATTGATATTTTAGCCAAGAGCCAATCTGGAAAGCTCATTGCCGCGAGTTGTCGCTATACGAACAGTAAAGTGAAAAAGAGTGAACTTGCTAAACTCAAAGAGCAGTGTGCTTTGGCTGAACTTGAGCCTGATATGTATATTATTTTTGGCAAAAGTGGATTTAGCTCGGAACTTAAAGCACTTAAAAGTGAGAGTCTGAAACTTTTTACACTTAAGAGTTTAAAACCTTTAGTGGAAGAGATTAACGAAAAAGAGTTGCTTCCTTGTGTAGGAAAAAAATATTAAGAGGCACGATAGGTGTTACATGTAAAGATATACTCTTTACATGTAAACGTATGGATTTAAGGGTAAAGTTGCCCAACAAGCTCTTTAATTTTAGTCTCACCGTTAATAAATTTGCCCATATTCGCACTTCCACTCAGAGAATCATACGTAGCCTCACCACTTAAAACCCCATTTTTATAGACTTTAATGTTAGCGTATGCCATATACAGTGCCATATCCCAACGCCAATTTGCGGTGTAGGTTGAGGTAATAGGACAAACATTCACGTTATCTGGGGATTGCTTGAGGATAGGCTTGTACCCTTTTTCAATCAGTGCTTGTTGATAGACGGGTAAAAAGTTATTGAGTACCGCTGGATTTTGGATGATACACACCTCTTTGCTCTCTAGCATCCCCACAGGTTTAATCTCCTGTTTAATGGAACATCCTGTTACGATAAAGGTCGTTAGTGCGCCTAACATAACCGCCGATACTTTCATTCAGACTCCTTTTGATTTGGGTTGATTAGTGTGATGAGCATACATTTTCCACATTCATCGCTTTTTACATGTAAAGATGTTTCTTTCTCTTTTAAACGCTTCAGTTGTTCCCAAAATGAGGTGGGAGTGAGTGTGGTAGAGTAGTGTTCTTCTGCTTTTTCTATGCTCTCAAAGCTCTCAATACGCTCAATTTTGGCAAGGGCGTTTGCAGGGTTTTGATTGGCGTAAATCCAACAGCTTTTATCCAAACAGACCTCTTCGCCACAAGGTCGGTGCAGGGGTTCTAAAAACTCCAAAGAGGTTTCAACGTGCCCAATTAAAGCATCTTCCACATCAGCGTAGGTCACATCAAAATAGGCTAACTCAAGGGCTTTTTCAAAACTTTGCTGGTGTGCGGTAAGCATCATATGTTTTCCCTTCGCTTTGAGTGCTTGAGCGATGTAAAAACTGGCATTGGTGTTAATGCCTAAAAAATCAAAAGGCATAATGATGCCATCTTTTTTACTGACTTGCTCCAACACTGAAACCATACTCTCTACGGGTCCATATTCGGTGGCGACGTAGATACCCATATTGGAAGAAAAGTGTTTGTTTTGAAGGCATGAGAGTGCGCCATAAACAGCTAAAAGATTAAATTTATTGGCACGCCTGAGATTGATTTTGCATAAAGAAGCGAGCTTTTGTTTATAAAGGGTAAGCTCTTGCGTAGGCTCTAAAAGTTCATAAGTATGGTGAATATACATCTTCTCTCCTAGTCTCGAGCCAAAATAAGCGAGGTGGTATTGCCTCCAAAAGCGACAAAATTGAAAAGTATGCTAAGCGGATTATCTTTACATGTAAAAGGCTCACGCATGGGTGTGAAGCTTGTCTTTGGTGTTCCTGTTTTAAAGCCTAAGGTATGCGGAAGAAAGCCTTCTTTGGCGCATAAGAGCATTAAGGCGATTTCATTGCATCCACTCGCCCCTAACGTATGCCCAATAAAAGGTTTTAATGCTGTCACAGGGGCGTGTGTTTGATATTTTTCAAAGAGAAGATGAAGGGCATTGGCTTCGGAGGTGTTATTATTTTCACTCCCCGTAGCATGGGCTTTAATGAGATTGATGTCATGAAGGTGAAGATGTGCTGCCTTAAGTGCGCCATCCATCGTTTCAAAAATAGGCTCTCCTGAGGGATCACTCGTGGTTTCACTGTAAATATCACAGATATTTTTTGAACTTTTGTAGTAAAAATCATCCGTGTGTTTGGGTTGATTTTCGAGGATAAGCGCTGAGCATCCCTCTCCTAAAATGATTCCATCACTTTTTTCATCAAAAGGACGGTAAATAGTGCTTTTGGAGAGGAGCATTAAAGAAGAGAAACCGTTGTAGGTGGTTTGATTAAACAACTCAATGCCTAAAACCAACGCCTTGGAAATAACACCGTGCTCAATCATTTTAGATGCATAAGCAAGGGCATTGACGCTAGAGGTGCAGGCGGTGGAAAACAAAAGCGCTTTATGCTTGGAGTGCGTTACCTTTTCAAGGTATTTTCCTAAATAACCATACCCAATATGCTCAAACGCTTTTCCTGCGTGCGTCAATTGGTATCGTGTATAACTCTCTTCATTTAAGGAAATGCCCATGGCTGTTGAGCCAATAAAAATGGCCAATTCAGCTTGCTCTTCTTCGTTTAATTTTGCTGCTTTAATGGCTTTGCGTACGACATCATCAATACAGGTATAAAGCTTTTTTTCCTCAGATTCAAATGATTCTAAAAGGTGATAATAGGGTTTTTGCTCAAAATGATTTTTTAAAAAAGCTTCATAGTTTTGAGCATGAATGGCACGCAAGGTAGGAGTGATTTCATGAGAGGTATTGCCCAAAGCACACCATAACGAAGCACCTGTTATGTACGCTTTGTTTTTTTTCATCGACCCTCAATAAAGGTTGCTAGGGTATTAATATTTGCCATAATAGAGCGAATTTTTTTACTATCGGTAATTTCTATACCGTACTTCTCTTTGAGTGCCATAGAGATTTGAAGCGCATCCATCGAATCGAGTTGCAAAGGTGCGTCTGAGCCAAAAAGAGGCGCTTCATCGTCGATATCCTCAGGGCTAAATTCCTCTTTGTCGCACTCTTTTAAAATCAGCTCTTTGAGCTCTTGTTTGAGCGAGTTGGTGGTTTGGGGCATGGTTTAATTTCTCCTGTATTTAAGCATAAGGTAAGCAAGGCTAAAAAAGCAAAGGGCAAAGGCAAGGAGTTTTAAAAGGGCATGCTGAATATCGCCAAAACTGCCCCCATTAACAATGACCTCTAAAAAGCTATCGAGTGCCCACGACATGGGGGAGAGTTCTGAAATTTCTTGCATAAGCTTTGGCATAACAATTTTTGGTACCATAATGCCCCCGAGCGCTGAGAGCATGATGTTGGACGTTCCGCCCAAAATCGTTGCCATTTCACTGCTGTTACTCAGCGTTGCAATACTCAGCGCAAAGGAAATAGCCGCAATAGAGACAACCGCGGAGATGAGCATGAGTAGCGCAATACTCCCGTGAATCACCAATGCATCACCCCCTAAAAAAGGCAAGACATAGATGCCCACTAAAAGCATACAGAACACCTGCAATTGATTCATCACAAAGTAGGGGATGAACTTTCCAATAATAACGCCACTTAAAGGGATATTCATACTTCGAAGTTTATCAATGGTGCCAAAATTTTTCTCGTTAATAAAGGTGTTTGAGATAGGGATGAGAATAAAAAACATTGAAAAAATAAGCCATGAGGGAACGCTGTGTTGTACAGAAGTAATTTGTGTGGGATGGTTATCTTTGAGCAAATAGGTATGGGTAATTTTCTCTTCAAAGCTTGCTTGTGTGGCTGATTTTAGGTTAAGAACGGTTGAAAAATTTTCAATGACCATTTCTGCCATTTTCAGACTCAAAAACTGTTTTAAAAAGGCAACTTGTTGGTAAGCAACATCCGAGCGTGAAATGATTTGAATGGAAGCCTCTTCATTTTTGACAATATTTTCCATAAAGTTAGGTGTCATTATTAGAATAAAATCGTACGTTTTATTCGATAGCGCATCCTCAGTGATCGTCTCATCTTCAACCGTACGAAAGCTAAAAAATTGGTTTTGATTGAGCTTATCCATAAAAGCACCAAAAGCGGAGGCGTTACTTTCACTTTGAATACCAATGTTGAGTTTGACATCGTATTTATTCGAATAGGTGTTTTGAAGCGCTAAAGACATAATGATAATAAACAGAGTTGGCATCACAAAAAGGACAATGAGTGCATGGTGGTTACGTAAAATGAGTAAAAACTCTTTTTTTAAAGTGTGGCGTAGCATTAGTCCCTCAACTCTTTCTTTGTCAATGATAAAAAGAGGTTTTCTAAACTGTTTTTAGGCAGTGAAAGCTCTTTTACATGTAAAGATTTTTCTTTAATTTCACAAAAAACTTCCACCAGCGCATCGTAGTTTTCATAAAGATTAATCTCTTTTTGGCTCTCATCGCTTAAGTGCAATGTGGCGATGTGGTCATTTTTCATCAGCTCTTCTTTACTTTGGTGGAGCATGATTTTGCCGTGGTCTAAAATGGCGATATCATCGCAAAGGTACTCTATTTCATCCATGTAGTGTGAGGTGTAGATAATGGTGGTTCCCTCACTTTGGTTGATTTTTTTAATCACATTTAAAATGTAGTGACGAGATTGGGGGTCAATGCCCACGGTTGGCTCATCGAGGTAGAGAATTTTTGGGTTATTTAAGAGTCCAATGGCAATATTTAGCCGTCTTTTAAGTCCTCCTGAAAAACTTTCAGCTCGTTTGTGGCGGTATTTTTCCAGTGCGGTCATCTCTAGGGCATAGCTAATTTGACGGCTTAAATCTTTGTGTTTGAGTCCATGCAGTGCGCCAAAAAACTCCAAATTTTCATAAGCACTAAGCGTTGGATAAAAGGCGTAAGATTGGGGGACAAGGCTACAAAGCGATTTTATCTCTTTTGGGTTTTTATCCCAATCGTGTCCTAAAATAGTAATTTTTCCTGCATCTTTGGGAATGAGAAAGTTTAAGATGGAAACAAGGGTCGTTTTTCCTGCACCATTAGGGCCTAAAAGCCCAAAGATAGAGCCTTGCTTAATGGTTAAATCTAAATGGTCTAAAACGACATTTTTAGAGTAGCGTTTTAGAAGATGGGTAATGTGAATTGCCATAAACTCTCTTTTACGGTTATAGTAACTATTAGTGTAATGAATTTTCAATTATAGATTGCTTTGAGAAGTGTGAATCATGAGGATTCGTGGGGTTTAGCTCAGTTATTTTTAACCTTTCACTCAATACAATAAGCTTAAATTTTTTTAAAGGATGGGAATGAGAAAGTTTAAGATGTTACTCATTGCAGCGTTAGCAACGCTAGCATTGGTGGGATGTACGGCAGCGCCTGTGTACAATGTAAATAACAATACAGTCTCTGTAAATCGTACAAGTAAAGCAACAATCAAAGATGTTGAAAAGGCAATTATTCAAGCAGGTGGTAGTTTGGGTTGGGTGATGAAAAAAACAGCTGAGGGAAAAATTCAAGGTGTGCTAACTTTGCGTAAACACGTTGCAACGGTTTTAGTCACTTATAATGCGAATGAGTATAGCATCACTTACTTAGATAGCTCAAATCTCGATTATAATCCAGCAGAAAACACCATTCATAAAAATTACAACGGATGGGTTCAAAATCTTAACAAATCTATTCAAGTACAGCTAAGTATGTTGTAACCCAAAGAGGCTCTAGCATCATGCTAGAGCCTCTTTTTTAAAGAATAGGCATCATCTTTTTACCCATCAGTGAAGTTTCGATTTTATCGACTCTGTGAAGCTCAATAGGAATGTTAATGTTCCCTAAAGTCTCTTTGAGCGTGTGCTGAATCTCTCTTAAGTTTACCTCTTTCGTACTTTCAATGAACAACTCCACCACTTCATCCTTGAGCTCGTTCTCCATATGTTTGACATTGGCAAGGACTTTTTTCACTCCTTCCATGCGCTCTAAAATCTCTTCAATGTGCGTGGTTGCGTAGCGTTTACCCGCAATTTTGACAATGGTATTGCTTCGCCCTAAGAGCTGAAATTTTCCATCTTCAATCAGCGCATAATCAAAACTCTGAACCTGCCCTCCTGTTTCAACAATGCCCTCTTGCCATAGCTGGTGTGAAATAAAAGGAGACTTTACATGTAAAAGCTCTTTGGCGTTTAAAGAGACTTCAACTCCATGAAAAGGTGTCCAAAACGTGTCATCTTGTTTTTTAAAAGCGATGCTTCCTGTCTCGGTTGATCCAAAAATCTGAATGAGCGTGGTATTGAAAGTGTCACAAAAGGCTTTGGCAATTTCGCTGCTTAAAGGGCCTGTGGAGCTGATAAAAATGGTTTGGCTCAAATCTTTAGGGGTATTGAGGCGTAAAAGGGATTTGATGTAAAGCGGTGTGGTGACAATGAGTGTGTTCTCTTTGGCTAAAGAGAGTAAATCGTGCGGTAAAAAATGCTCTTTAAAGAGAAGTGGTTTGTTCAGTTTTAAAGGCAGAAGTAAAGCGGCTAAAAAGCCATAAATATGAATAAAAGGAACGGTAGCTACCACATTTTCAACGCTAAAATTTCCAAATTCTCTCAGCAGTGCTTCCATATCGGTTTCAATATTTTCTTTGGTTTTAAAGGCTCCTGTGGGTGAGCCTGTACTGCCTGAGGTAAAAAACATAGCGGCAAAATCAATTAAGCTTAGCACGGAAGTATCAAACGAGGCTACTTTTTGTGCAAGAGCGGTATTATCTTGATCGTACAGAATCGGTTTTGCCCCTGAGAGATAGGCCTTTAAAATAGCAATCGCACTCTCTTTCTTGCTTGTCGACGCAATGGGTATGATAGTGCCTTTAAGTGTTTCATCAAAGAGTGTTTCACTCTCGTAAACGCTTTGGGTTTGGTCATCGTTGATGATGGTAATGTTCATTGCTTTTCTCTCCCTAACAGTAGTAAAAATAGGGCAAAAACCCCTACACTTGCCACCCAGCCAATGTGTTCAAGTGCGCCAATACGGCTAAAAATTAAGACGCCAAATCCTGCAAATGTGCTTAAAAGCGAGAAGAAGATGGCATTGTGTGTGGCACGGCTTTGCGCTTTAGTGTCCGCTTTATAAATTCCATAATCAATGCTCAGCGCCATGACAATAAAAAGCATAAAAAGATGCATTAAAGAGAGGCTCTTTCCTAGCAGTGAGAGTAAAATAAGTGCGATAGGAAAGAGAATAAAGCTAAGGCAGAGCATTAAAGCGTTAGGGCATATCCATAAGAGTACCAGACAAAGAAGCGTAGCGCTTAAAATCCCACACCACATTAACTCTTTTTGTACGCTAGCTAAAGCTTTGCTAAAAAGTGTTTGAGCCTCCATGCTATGGGCTAGGTTTTGGGTTTCAAGCATTGCAATATCGTTTGCTTTGACCATACCTAAGGTGTAGAAGACACCTTGATGCGTGAGCACATGAATTCCCATTGATTCAAGGAGTTCGTGTGTAATAGGCGTAAAGGTTGGATGAAGCAGAGAGTCATGGTAGGCGTGTTGAAAAAAATTGTCTCTAAAGCCTTGCTTTTTGGCTTCTTCTAAAACTATTTTTTGGGTGCTATCAAAATCAAAATCTTTGAATACTTTCGCTTTCGCCTCAAAGCTTTTTTTATCGATTAAAAAGGAGAGAGGAAGGAGGGCATGTGGACTTTTTTGCGCAATTAAACGACTTTTTTCAACCAAGGCATCTAGGCTTTGCGCTTCAATTAAGATCGGTGTTGTGCCCACTTCTTTCATCTGTTGTTTAAAAAAGAGCTCATCTCTCAGGAGTTTTTGATTGTGGTAATCTAGGGAGCGAAGATTGGTATTGATGCGTACAAAAGGAAGTGTCGCAATAATAATTAGAAGAGAAACAAGGGTAATAAGACGATAAGGTAAGACAAAGCTTCGTTTAAAAAAAGTAAAATCGGGTGCTTTGCAAAAGCCAATTATAGGATAGATAAATGCAAAGTGAAGGTAACTAAAAGTAAGAGAGAGCATTGAAAAAAGGCAGAGTTGCTGAATCAGTAAAAAATCCACAAATCCAAAAATAAAAAATCCACCCAGCGTTGTAAAAAATCCAAAAAAGACCGTTTTGTTAAAACCTAGAGGCTTTTCATAATGCCCATGCAAATAGTGATGAAACATATAATCAATGGCTACGGTACTGATGGCACTTCCAAAAGCAAGGACAAAAAGTGAAATATCGCTCCAGATAAAAGAAAGCAGAATAAAGGAGAGCATCACTGAGCTTGCAAGGCTAAGTAAAGTATTAAAAAGCAATCCAATGTTTTTAAGAAACAAAAGGTATAAAAGCGCCAAAAGGAGACTTGAAACACACACTAAAAGGGTGACATCGCTTTTAATTTTCTGCGCATTTTCAACAAAATAAAAAGCAGGGCTAAAGAGTCTAATGTTATCAAAGCCCTTGATGTTTTCGTGGACAAAATGGTAGAGCTCTTCATAGTTTTGCTCTGTTTGATGAGGGTTGAGTTTGAAAATGCTAAGATAGCCAAAATCCCCCAACGCTAGATGCGCATTGCGTATCAGGATACTTCTGTTTTCATGGGGCGCACTAAAATAACCTAGCGGATCGTAGGGGTCAATGGTGGTGTAAAAAGGATTGTGTAAAACGCCCTCATAGAGTGTTTTGAGGGTGGGAGCAATTTCATTGCTTGGCTTAGGTTGAAATGTTTTGAGATAAAAAGCGTTTTGGTGTTGGTAGTCTAAGCGTTTGGTATTGGGCAAAATATCGCTTTTAAGTTCTAAATAAGAGGAGCGTGTGAGTTTTTCTTCAAGGGTTTTTATGCGCTCTAAGGAGGCTTTATCAAATCCTTCACTGGCAATGAAAACTTCCGTGGTGTGGTTAAATTTTGCATATATATCTAAAAGCGTTTTACTTTGATTTTCAGGTAAAAAAGCACTTAGGTTTGAGGAGAGATGGATGCGCTCTTTGAGGAGTAAAAAGAGCAATAGTACAAGACAAAAGAGTACGATATTAAGGGATTTAGTCCAAAATTTCAATCTCAATCCTATCTTTGTTTTTCATCTTTACATGTAAAGAGTGAAGATGCTTATTTTGATACGTAATGATGACCTCTTCAAGGAGATTTGCCACGGCTTCTTTAGGAAGGAGTGTGGTCTGATTTTCTTGTGTGGTTGCATCAAAAAAACGCTCAAGTAGCAGGGTGTTTTGTTCGTGTACGGCTTTAAGTATCATAAACAAATAGCTCAAAGAGGGCATTTGTTGGGCATCAACACTCCAAAATCCCTTTTCGTCTTGAATCGAGAGTTTCTCTTCAAAGTAGGTCAAAACTTTACTCTCAGGTTTAACGTACTCAATCATAATGGAAGCGTCATGAAACGTAATAAAGCCTTCAAAGAAGATCTCTGTATCCAGAGCATAACTGTAACGTCTCTCTTTAAATGAGGAAGCTTCGTTTGCCAAAAGAGTGAGGGTAAAGCAAAAAAGGATAACAAGAGATTTAAGCCTCATTTTAGCCTCGTTTTAAAAAGATGAAGTGACGGTGTAAAAATTGCACAATGCCTCCCAAAAGAAAAACCATATACCAGCCAAACGAGGAGTAGATAATCCAATAGCCATCGTTTTTAAGCAATAACATCGTTACATGTAAAAGAATATTCACAAACGCTAAGCCAATCCAAAAAAGCGTTGAGCGGTTGATGTAAGCCTCTTCATTGCTACTTAAAGGGCGTTTGTGCAGTTTTTTTGCAAAGTATAAAATAATAGAATCATTGTCAAAATAACTGGCAATCAGGAAAAAGAGAAAGGCTAAGGAGATGAGTAAGGGGAGAAATTTGAGGACTAAAAAGTCATCTAATATAAACGCACCGATAGCAACTGCAATATAAAAAAAAGGAAAAATAAGCGTTTTAAGATTTTTCTTTTTTAAGAGCAACAGCCAAAGCACCCCAAAGCCCCAAAGTCCTAAAGCAACGGTTTTGACATTGAAATAACCTAGTAAAATGACCACAATGGGAGCGTATAAAAAAGAGAATAAAATGTGCATTATCTCACCATCCCACCGCTGATATTAATCACCTCGCCATTGACGTAAGTGGCTTTGTCGCCTAAGAAAAAGACCACTTCGGCGACCTCCTCAGGACGTCCAAGGCGTTTGCAAGGAATGATTTGGGTAATGGATTTATCCACATGTTCAATCATCTCTGATTCAATCACTCCTGGGGCTACCGCATTGACACGAATGTTGTAGCGACCAACTTCGATGCACAAGGCTTTGGTAAAGGCGTTAATGCCCCCTTTGCTTGCGGAGTAGTTCACCTGTCCGCCATTGCCTACCACACCTGAAATCGAAGAGACATTGACGATAGAGCCCTCTTTGGCTTTTATCATCTGTGGTAAAATCGCTTTGGTGACATAAAAAAGGCTGTTCAGATTGGCGTTTATCACATCGCTCCACTCGTTCTCTTCCATAAAGAAGAAGAGTTTATCACGAGTAATACCTGCATTATTCACTAAGACGTTTACATGTAAAGATTCAAAAGCCCTTTTGACGGCTTCTTTGTTAGTTAAATCGCATTGGATGATTTCACCTTGCTCAATGCTCTCAAGCAGACTTTGAGCCTTCTCTTTTTGGGTGTTGTAGTGAATGTAGACAAAATAGCCCTCGTTAGCAAAGTAGCGCACCATCGCTTCGCCAAGGCTTCCCGTGGCACCTGTGATTAAAACTTTTTTCATGCGAAAATGCCTCGGTGAAGCTTTTTTTGAACCTGAGCAATGTCCACATCCATACGTCTATCTTCCATAAGTGCGGGTACTTTTTTGCGAAGGGCGGTGTAGTTTTTAAGCAAGAAGGGTGAAACACTCTCTTTGCCTCGAATATCCACTGCTTGTGCTAAGCCAATGAAAGCGATGCTCAGCATTAACTCCAAAGGCTCCATCATCTTTTTAAAATCCAGTGCGGCCGTTGTGCCCATGCTCACTTTATCTTGATTGAGCGATTCGGTAGGGCGTGAGTGAATGGAGGCTGCAGTGGTGTTTTTAATGACATCAGCACTTAAAGAACTGAGCGTAATTTGCATCGCTTTAAAACCGTGAAAATAGGGCTCTTTGGAGAGTTTAAGGTTTTCGCCAATGCCACGATTAAACTTATGATCCACCAAAAGGGCAAACTCTTTATCGAGTAAATCAGCAAGATTCGCCGCACAAATTTTCAGCGTATCCATCGCATGCGCAACGTAACCACCGTAAAAATTGCCTGAGGTGTAGATTTTTTCATTTACGCCATCAATGAGCGGGTTATCATTAACAGAGTTAATCTCCTCTTCCACCCACTTTTTAGAAATTTCTAAATTATCACGAATGACCCCTAAAACTTGAGGCGCACAACGCATGGAGTAGGTATCTTGAATGTTCAGCTCATTGTCCTCAAAAAACTTATCGTACCTGTCATCCCTTCCATGGGTGAGTTTTGAATTTTCAATTTTAGAGCGAATGTTAGAAGCACTTTGGATTTGTCCGCTAAAAGGTTTGGCTTCATGCACAAAGCTGTCCAGTGGCGTGGTATCGCCCAAAAGCACCTCAAACATGCCTGCTACAAAAGACTCCATGCTAGAAAGTACCACTTCAAAACGCTCCAGCGCACTAAGAGCAATCGCACTCATAATGGTCGTGCCATTCATAATCGCAAGGGCTTCTTTAGGCTTAAAAACATAAGGGGTAATGCCTAGTTTTTCATACACCTCTTGTGTGCTTTGAATTTTCCCCTCAAACCACACTTCTCTCTCGCCTGCAATGACGGCGGCAATGTAGGAAAGGGGTGTTAAATCTCCACTAGCACCCACCGAACCTAAAGAGGGAATCACAGGAATGATCTCTTTTTCAAGCAAAAGCTCTAAGCGCTCTAAAAGGGCGTAGGAAATGCCTGATTTTCCTTTTGCAAGGGAGATAAGACGGCAGATAAGGGCGTAACGAGAAGCGTGTATGCTAAGAGATGCGCCCACACCACAACCGTGAAAGCGGTAGAGGTTTTGTTGGAGTATTTCACTCTGCTCATAGGTGAGGTAGTTTTTGCCACTCGCCCCATAGCCTGTGGTCACGCCGTAAATGGGTTTGCCTTTTTTAATTTCATTCATTAAAAAGGTGTGTCCTAGCATAAAAGCCTCTTGAAAGGCAGGCTCTTTAGAGATGCAAATTTGCGTTGCTTTTGTAATCTCTTCAAACGAAATGTAACGGTTGTCTAGGGTTAGTTTCATGCTTTTTTCTCTTTCCAAAAATGATAAAAATTAAACCACTGCTTCGGGTAGCGTTTTACGATATTCGCTAAAAAATCAGCGTAGCGTTGCATAGAGGTTTCAATTTCTTCGGTTTGATGATGGGTTTTATTCATGGTTAAATTCATACATTCAATACGATACGTGCGGACTTTTTCATAAATGACCACAAGGGCAATTAAAGGTTTTTGTGTTTTGTAGGCAATGGCAAAAGGGTTTTGATTGAAAAGGGCAGGCTTGCCAAAAAAGAGAATCTCTTTGGCATGTTTAGGCTCTGTCGCACGGTCTGCCATCATAGCAACACTCTCATTTCTAAGCAGGGCAGAGGCGATTTCAAGTGAAACACTTGAGGCTCCTTTGGAGAGGTCTATGATGTGTAAATGGGTGTTTTTCATCTCTAGCGATTCTTCAATCGCTTTAATCTCTTCTAAAAGCGCTTCTTGCATAATGACATTCATTTTAAAGCCACTCAAACAGTTCCCAGCCGCTGCCCAACCACCAAAATGTGATAAAAGCAAAATAGAGCCTTGCTGAACATTGCTTAAGAGAAGTTCTGGATTTTCCATAATAAAGGTATAGCTTTGTGGCTCGACTTTGGAGATAAAGCGGTCACACATGGTAATCGCAAAATGACGCAAATGGTCATAATAACCCCAAAGTGTAAAAGGTTCTTCAATGTGTGCATAATAGTCTTTGAGTGCTTCTTTGACATTGTGAGCGACCAAAAAATAAAAGAAAGTGACAGGGTACATCAGATAATAAATAAAGGTGTAACCAAAAGTTTTATAGAAGTTAAATACGAGTTTAATACTCCAGCCACTGCCCCTTTGTTTCGTACTCATCGGTATCTTTTTTTCAAGTAAAATTTGCGAGGCAAGAGTTTGACATGCACCATAACAATGGCAGCAGTATCCCAAAACTTTTTAAAGTGACTCACACGTTCTTCAGGCTTAGGGTAGTAACACTCCACCACCACCTCTTTAATGAGCCGTTTTTTCCATGCGTGTTTGACCAACACTTCCATCTCCCAATCAAAGCGCTTCGTTTCAATCACCAAATCTAAAATAGACGTGGGGTAGAGACGAAAGCCTGAGAGTGAATCGGTGATGTGCTGTTCGGTATCCCAACATGCCCAAAAATTGCTAAACCATCTGCCAAATTTTGAACCATTGGGCACATGGTTAATCTCAAAATTGCGTGCTCCGATGATAATTTGATGCTCACCATCGCAGGCGTCTACGATTTTGGCAATTTCACTGGCGAGGTGTTGTCCATCGCCATCAAGGCTAATAAAATAGTCAAACCCTTGTTTCTGCGCCTCTTTAGCCCCTGTGATAATGGCAGCCCCTTTGCCTTGATTGGTTTCATGGCGTAAAAGGGTGAGGTTTTCATGCGCTTTGAGCAAGGAAGTCACGGGTGTGCTTGAGCCATCATCGACAATAATGAGTTTATATCCATGCGTGAGGACATCTTCTGCAACCTTTTGGATGGTCAGAGGGTTATTGTACGTTGGCACTACGACAATGACATTAGGCTGTTTCATAGATCAACTCCGCAACTTTTTCTTCCATCACTTTGACAACAATTTTTAACCGCTTCTCTTTGGCTTCACTGTGAAAATGCAGGAGGCTTTTGGGCAAAATGGGTTTTAGAAACTTCGCTTTTTGAATACGTTTAATCTTTACATGTAAAAGCTTGGCACTCATATCGAGCAAGACAAATCCAGGGAGTAAAGGGTTGTTTGGAAAGTGTGCTTGAAAAATGGGATGATGTGCATCACTTAAGGCAACGCTTATATGGTTGGGCTCCAGTGTTATGGGCGTGTATAGATGGGTTAAAATCGTATTATCCTTCACGTTAGTTTCAACATAAGATGGTATATTATAAAAAGATAGCTAAATAAAGGCAAAAAATGAATCGTTTTTTTGAAGAGAATGACACCTGCTCCGCTTTGGAAGCACAGTATAACGCCCAGCGCATCGCTTTTGCGCCCATTATTTTTCAAGTGGCTCGCTCCATGAGAGATTTGGGGGTTTTAAAGGCACTTTATGAGCATAAAGAGGGAATGAGTGTCGATGCGTTGGCAAAAGAGACAAGCTTAAGCCGTTATGGGCTTATTACGCTTTTAGAGACAGCGCTCAGTGCGGACATTGTGAAGCACGAAGATGAATGCTATTTCATCACCAAAACAGGTTATTTTTTACTCAATGACCCTATGACCATTGCGAACATGAATTACAACCACCACGTTAATTATCAGGGGCTTTTTTGGTTGGATAAGGCGATTGTCAGTGGTAAACCTGAGGGGTTAAAAGTATTTGGCTCATGGGAGAGTATCTACCCAGCCCTTAGCTCTTTGCCAGAAGAGGCACAACAGAGTTGGTTTCGTTTTGATCATTTTTATTCCGATGGTGCTTTTCCTGAAGCGGTACAAAAACTCTTAGCCCTTAAGCCCAAACGCATTTTGGATGTGGGTGGCAATACAGGCAAGTTTTCGATGCTCGTAGCCAAAAGTGATGCACAGGTGCAGATGAGCATTATGGATTTGCCTGAACAGCTCGCATTAGCAAAAGTGAACATTCAAAAAGAGGGCTTAGAGAAGCAAATATCTCTGCTTCCCTCTAATGTCCTCTCCTCTGAGCATCATTTTCCCAAAGGCTTTGATATCATCTGGATGAGTCAGTTTTTAGACTGCTTTAGCGAAGAGATGATTGTGATGATTTTGAGCAAAGCCAAAGAGGCGATGGATGAAAATACACGGCTTTGCATTATGGAGCCGTTTTGGGATAGACAGCGTTTTGAGACCTCTGCTTATTGTATTATCAACACATCGCCTTATTTTACGGCTATGGCAAATGGATACAGCAAGATGTACCACTCTAAAGATTTTATCGCCTTAATTGAGCGAGCGGGACTTACGATAGAAGCGATTGATGACCATTTAGGCGTGTGTCAAAGTCTTTTGTATATTAGACATCTTGCATAACCTATTGAAAGATGTCTATTAAACGCTCTTAAGTGAGATGGTAAAGTGATTGATACCCTCTTTGTGAGTGTAGGCTAATTTCATTCCATGCAAACGAATGACATGCCATGTTATAAACAAGCCAAATCCAAGTCCTCGAGAGCTTTTTTGTTTTTTACCCTCTAAAAAATAAGGTTCAGCGTAACGCTCAAGCGCAAATTCAAGTTTAGGGGCACGGTTGGAGATGGTAATGGTGGAAGCATCGTTACAGAGGCTTACTTTGCCATCACTGGCGTAGTTTATGCCATTATCCAGCAGGTTTTTTAAAGCAACCCCAAAAAGCTCAAAATCAACGGGAATTTCAATGGGTAAGAGCTTACATGTAATGTGCTCTTTTTTATCGTCTAAAATATCTAAAGCAAAATCGACGACATCTTCGATGTGATACTCTTTGATTTCCAGTTTTAGCTCATCTGCACTTAACTTTTCAATGCGTGAAAACTCCTCCAAAAGCGCTTCTTGACGCTTAAACACATTTTGTAAAATCTTTGCATAGGTGGCATCTTCTATCATTTCAGAAGCAAGTTTGCCTTTGGTGATAGGCGTTTTTAACTCATGCATGATGTTGCGCAAAAAGAGTTGTCTTGAATCTCTAAGTGATTTTATTTTATTAACTGCAAGGTCAAATTCATTGGCAAGAGCGGCAATTTCATCTTTTTTATGGCTTTTACATGTAATGTCATAATTGCCATTGGCAAAGTGTTTGATTTGCTCACGCAGGGTCTTAAGAGGCATGATACTTCGTAAAATGCCAATGTAGAGAAAAATCACAAAGGCAAAGGTGAGTAGGGGAAAGAGCAATCGTGGAAAAAGCTCTTTTTCATAGGGGATTTGAATAATCAGTGGGGGTGTCTCTTTTTTGTGCAAAATGGCGAACATATGCATGCCATAAGGAATGACATCCATGCGAAAGCGCATTCTCTCTTCCATGTGACGCATAGGCAAAGGGCGGGGAGTTTGTGGTAGGGCAAGAAGAGTATCAATCAGTGTTTTGTCATCAACCACTTTAAATCCCAACTCTTCAAGTTTGACAAAGTCAAGTTGGCGTGTTCGTGGTTCCATGGCTGAGCGTATAGCAACATGAGCGTAATCGTGCATGCGTCTTAGTGTATCTTCCCTTTCATGCATAAAGAGTGAAAAGAAAATAGCGCCTATGCCCAAAAGTGCTAACGCAAAAATCAACGAAATACGGGCAATAATCGAGTGGTACCATTTCATGCTTGAAGCCTGTATCCTATGCCTCGAACGGAGTGAATGAGTTTTGGCTCTTTAGAACTCTCTCCTAGTTTGGTACGAATACGACTAATCAGCACGTCCAGACTTCGACTCTCATTCTCCTCATCCAAGCTTAGCGCACTTCCTAAAAGCTCAGCCCTTGAGACCACACAGTTGTTTTTTTTGATTAAGTGGGCGAGGACGTCAAACTCAGCAGGCGTGAGTGTAAGGGGCGTGCCTTGAAAAAAAATGGTATGACTCTCCTCTTTTAGGATTAATGCCATGGGTGCTTCTTCATGAGGATTCATACTTTTTTTATAACGCCTTAGCACACTCATAATACGAGCATAAAGCTCTTTGGGCTCATAAGGTTTGGGCAAATAATCATCCGCTCCTAATTCTAGCCCAATAATTTTATCTTCCAAATCACTGCGAGCTGAAGAGATAATAATAGGAATATCGCTTTTAGTTCGAATTTCTTTGCAGATTTCAAGTCCATCCATACCTGGCAAGGAGAGATCAAGAATGAGGAGGTCATATTTTTTAAGATTTAAGGCACTCATACCAAGATAAGGGTCTTCATAATTTGTGACATCAATGTTATAACGTTTTAAAAAGTTTGATAAAATTTCTGCAAGTTCCGTGTCATCTTCAATCATTAAAAGATTGGGTTGCATGGCGTATCCTTTATTGTACTATCGTAAAATCATACGCTGTTTATTTGAATGATTTGTTAATATAAAGCCCACACAAAAGTTTTTCATTTGCCTCATCAATAATGAAGGTATGAAGCTCAAAAGGAATCAGCACACCCTCAGCATTTGGTAATGTGATTTGATGAGTACAAAGCCCTTCATAACGGCATAAACGTTCTATTTCTGTTAGTTTTTCGGCGGTGGTAGCATCGAAAAGTAGGGTATCGTTGCGATGGAACCATGATTTAAAGCCAATAAATTTTTGAAAAGAGGCATTAGCGTACAGATAATTTCCTTGCGTGTTTTTAATAAATCCAAGAAAAGGTACATTTTCGACAAAAGCACTAAAGCGTTCTTGTTGAGTGTTTTCTTTTATCTTTTTTAATTTTTCTTTTGTAAAATCACGAACCGTACCAATCATACGAATAGCTTGATTTTGTGCGCCAACAATCGCTTTCCCTCGAACCATAATCCAGCGCACAGGTTCGCTGTTGCGAAGACGATGTTCAATGCAAAAAAAGTGGCTATTTCCATCTAAATGCTTTCGCAATGCTTCATTAACCCGTGCCATGTCTTTGGCATCGACCATATTAAGCCATGCACTGAGTGTATGTGATTCCTCATCGTTTGCATCATAGCCCATGATTTTTTTCCATTTGGTTGAGTAAAAGAGGATATCACTTTTGGTATCCCAATCCCAAAGGGCTTCATCACAGCTTTCAAGGGCAAGCTCACACTGCTCTTTTTGTTTCAGCAGGAGCATTTTTCGTTTATGCAGTGTTTCTACATCGTTTAGGGCATAGATGAACACTTCTGTATTATGTCGATTAAAAAAATTGGAGCTATGAATAAGGGTCGCTTTTTGAATGTCATTGTCATACGTTAATTTTAAAAGGGTGCTACCATTTCGAGGCAGAGCTTCAAGGGCTTCAAGGGTAGTTTTTAAGAGTTCTCCAAAGGCAACTTTAAAGGCTTTATTGTAATACCATTGATGCTCTTTTTTAAAGGCAATGGGCAGTGAAATAGCAAAAAAAATCTCCTCTTCCGTAGAGCGTTCATGTTCTTCTTCAAGGTTGTTTTTTTGGAGTTTTTGCAGACGTAAAAAAAGCAGAACTAAGGCAATCAGTAAAAAGATAATAACAGCTATAAGCATGATATTAAGCATACTAACCTCTTTAAAATGAAAGTTTACTATTTTACATAGGTTTGCTTAAAATGGAGTATAGACGCTCTTAAAAGAGCGTCTTATAGGGGAATGTTTATTTTAAAAGTTCTTTTTCACGTACCATAAACGGAACGCCTTTAATGCCAGCGCCAAAATATTTCTGTTTTAGTGCTTCAATACGTCCTACTTCTTGATCACTGATTTTTTGCTCATAACTGACTGCTTCATCAAAGTATTTCTTTAAAATAGCAATTTTTTCTGCATCGCTTTTTACCTTAGCACTTTCATTGTAAATAAGCACCGATTTTTCTAAAGAACTACGGGCATGTACAGGTGTGAAGATAAGTTTGATGTTGTTGGTTGTAAGACGTTGTTCAATTTGCATTAACTCTTGTCTACAGTAAGGACATTCAGGGTCAGTAAAGACAACTAGGGTCTCTTTTTTAGGGTCATTCCCTAAAGCAACAACATTTTTCTTCTCTTCTTTTTTGTAAAGTGCAGAAAGATTTTTTTGAAGCTCTGCCATTTCCATCATCTCTTTAATACTTCCACCTTGTTTGATGCTGATAACATCAGGGAAGATGAGATCATCTTTGGTAAAAATACTCAATTTTTGAGAACGTGTACCGTCACTTAGGTTAAGCGTTACAAAATCCATTCCCTCAATACCATCCGCTTTTTTACGGGAAACCACTTCGATTGTGATATTGGGAACTTGAATTGTTGATTTGAAATGTTCAACAATCTGTGCGTCTGTTGCTGCAAAAAGTGTGCTAGAAAGCAGGGCAACAAACCATAAAATCTGTTTTTTCATTCATTTTCCTTATGATTTTTACAGAATCTAATCTGCATGAAATGAGAGGTATTGTACAATAAAAAAAGTAATAAATTGTTAATCCAAAGGTTTTGAATGCACGAAAACATCGATAAACAGGGACTTATAGAAGAGATTGAACGGCTTATAGAATCTGATCCAAATGCGCCTATTTCTTCATTTTCTTTGATTTCATTTTTGGAAGTGAGCGATCTTCTTGCCATTAAAGAATCGCTTTTAAAGTCTAAAGAAAACCGTTCAGCAGAGAATGAAAAATGGTTTGATGCCTTGTGTCAAAAGTAGATAAAAATCTTTACATGTAAATCTCACGCAACAGGGTGAGTGATGATTTTATACCCTTCTCCTTTAATGGTTTCAATTAAATTAAAGGGGATTTTTGAGCGCAATTGTCTTACCAAAGAGCGCATTCTCTCTTCACTCACAATCTCATCATGATAAACATACGAAGCAATTTCATTAAAAGAGACAATATGTGGCGATTTTAAAAAGAGGTGTTTAAGCAGGAGGGTCTCTTTTTTGCCCAGTAAAATGTCATGGTCATGGTAGACAAATTTCGCATTTTGGACATTAAAATAGACATCTTTAGCAATAAAAAAATTATTGTCATTCCAGATGTCACACAATTTATAAATACTAAATGTAATCTCCTCAGGTAAAAAATCTTTCACAATGACGCAGTCATAACCGAGATAGTAAAGGGGTTTAAATCAGGGTTTTTTTCTAAAATAAGTAATACAGGGGCAATGCCACCATTGTTTCGAATAAATTTTAATATATTTGGACTCAGTGGGTCTTGTAAATTGAGTACAAAAAGTGAGTAGGTATTTAATCCTTTTTCTTGTAAGAGTTCTGTCTCACTGGTTAGTTTTTTTACGTGCATTTTTAAGCGCAAACTATTAATATAGGTATCTAGTCTATTGGCTAAGTCTTTATCTGGTTCAAGAAGTATGATTTTCATAGCAGATCCCCATTCTAGCGTATCTTATGTAATAAGTATAGTTATAGATCTTAACTAAAAATAGCTTATTTTTTAATTTGATAAAAATTTTTTATATTTAAAAATTAAGAAATTTCTTATAATATCCTTAAAATAGCTTAAAAAAAGAGTAGCGGAAGCTTTACATGTAAAGCTTCCTTTTGAAGTAAAAAACAAAAAACAGTGAGGTTTTAGATCGTTTCTCCAGCAATTAAGCCAAAGGTTAAACAATCTGTAACAGCAACCGTACCTAAACGGCTTGCACCATGTGTTCCTCCAGTCACTTCGCCTGCTGCAAACAGACCAGGAATTGGTTTGTTGGTGTTAGCAGAAATAACACGTGCACTGGTATCAATTTTTAAACCACCCATCGTATGGTGAGGTTTTGGCATCAAACGAATCGCATAAAAAGGCCCTTTCATATCAATAGGAGCGGCCTTTAAATCTTTAAGGGTTTGTTTTTTAAATTCATCCTCCTTTCCTGCAAGAGCTGTTTCATTGTATTTTTTAACACTCTCTTTCAGCGCATTGGCTGAAATTTTGTAGTTCGCTGCTAAGGCATCAAGGGTGTCAAATTTTTTCATAACGCCTGTTGCTAAGCCTTTTATCTACTTGAGGATAGATTTGTGGTCCAAAGGTATTATAGGTACCAATAACAACAGGATATGCTTTTGGAGCTTCTCTAAGAATCACATACTCAGCGTCCGCTCTGGTTTTACGATCTGCCATTTCATTCATAAAACGTTTACCATTTCTAACGTCTACGGCGATTCCGTGAACAAAAAGACCTTGTTGAGTTAGAAGTGGCGCTACACCAAAACCTCTTTCATCTGGGCTTGCCCATGGTCCTTGTTGAATCCAGTCAATATGCACAGGCATTGCACCAATTTGGAAAGCTTTAAGCATTGCGCCCGCGGTTGCGCCATCGTGGTTGGTTGCATCTTGATCTTCTGCAATTCTAGGGTCTTGCATTTTTCTAAAGACTTTATCCATCGCAAAACCACCGCTGGCTAGAATAACACCTTTTTTCGCACGGTATACTTTTTTCTCACCAGATTTATTTTCAATATCGTCATTGAGTAAATTTTTATCGAAGCGGTAGTTAATACGTGCAGTGACACCTAAAACAGCGGTACCATCATTACTCATGACAAAGTCATCCATTTTAGCACGTGTAAGAATTTTACAACCAGGTAATTTTTCAACAAACGCTGCCATAGGTTGAATAATGCCTGAACCACTCATGTTTTCAGTGACTAAGGTACGAGGTGCGGAGTGACCACCAAACCATGCAGGTTTAACATCTTGAAATTTTGCACCGCATTTAAGCGCAAACTCAAGAGCATCGTTAGAGCGTTTAACAATGGTTTGAAGCATCTCAACATGGTTAATACCCAAACCTGCTTTTAAACAATCCGCAATAAATTTATCACCAGAATCTTCAATGCCGTGTTTCTTTTGGTATTTGTTCATAGGAACGGCCATACCGCCACCGTTAATAACAGAGTTTCCACCCACACGACCCATTTTTTCCAAAATAAGCACTTTCAAGCCTCTCTCAGCCGCTTTTGATGCAGCTGCAAGACCCGCAAAACCTGAACCAACAACGATTACATCGTATTCTTCATCAAATTTAACATCTTTTTCTGTTGGTGCTGCCGCCATTGCTTGACTCGCAGTAAGCATTGCAGCTCCCGCACCTAGAACACCTAACTTAAGAGCGTCACGTCTTGACATCATCTCTTTACTCATGGTAAATCTCCTCTTTATTAAAGTTGTTTTTTACTTCAAGCTTAATTCTAACAACTAGCTGTGATATTTAATGTGAGATATGAGTAAAAAATTTGTTTGATTCAGAAGGTGTTACTTTTTTCATACAATAGAAAATTGAGCATTCTTTTAAGAACTTGTAAGTCCCTAAAATAGGTCGTTTTGTTGTAAATTGAAGAATAAGGAAAGATTTTACATGTAAAATCTTTCCTTAAAGAAAATTGAGAAGTTTAATGGAGTTTAGAGAAAAACACGACGGTTTCCCTCTTTCTTAATATCATCAAAATTGTCGAGATAATCAAGGTAAGCAACGAGATATTTTCGGCTCATATCACAATGTTCTTTGAAAATTTTAATGTCAATACCTTCGTTTTTGCGCATAATCTCACGAATGTGTGCCATCATGGCGCTGAGCGCTGGTGTGGTGATAAAAAGGTTGTGCTCTAGGCGCACCACTTTTTTGGCACGGGTGAGGCTTTTAAGAGCATCATCGCCCATTTTACGGTCAATATCTAAATCATCATAGATATTATAAGGGGCATCTGGGGTAAATTCGCCTTGCTGTAAAATGTCATAAATCCTCTCTTCAATGAGTGTTTCAATGTTGTCAATGTCAATATGTGCGTTTTTATAGACACCGTTTAAAAAGCCAAGCATTCCCTCAGCACTTAATTTTTCAAGTACACTTTCAATAAAAAGCGCACTTGCCCATTTGAGTTTGAGTGAAAGCGATGTTGCAGAGAGTAGCGCATAGCTGTTTTTTGCATAAATTCCTCGAATAATACTCTCTAATTCGTTTTGCATTTGAATGGGATAAAGTACTAAGCCTTTTTCATCCACAAAAACATTCTCCATCTCCCGTGCAACAGCAAGGGCTTCATCGTGATTGAGTCCAAAGCGTTGGTTAGAGGAGATAAGTCCAAAGCCATGTTTGTGCATTTGAACTAATATCGAAAAGGCACTTTTATAAGCTTTTTCATTGAGTGCTTTGAGCAGTTCAAGTTTGAGTTTCTTTTTCATGGGGTCATTGATAGGATTAAGGATGCGTCCTCCACCAATGGTTCGCCCACTCGCACAGATAATAAAGGGTTCATCGTAGACTAAAAAGAGGGTATGGTTAAATTGCAATTTAGCATAACCAGAGGTCGTCGTCTCTTTGGTTTCATAAAAGAGAATACGTGCTTCAACTTGTTTCGTACCTACATACATAATGACTTTGCTGTTATGTTTTAGGCTGTGTCCGCCAATGCTCTCAAGCCATACGTCTGCTACATCAAATCCTCGGATATAGCCCTTTTTACACAGTAAAGCCCCTTTTTCAAATGAGGTTTTTTGGGCACTTTGAAGATTAATAGCGGTTCGCTGAGACGCATAAGCAGACTCCACATCTTGGTCATGGACTTGGAGGTTACGAATCAGGAACTCTTTTTCAAGTTCGGGAGCGTAAATTTTCTCTCCTACTTTAATGGTTCCATCTAAAACCGTTCCTGTGACAACCGTACCCGCACCTGCAATAGAGAAGCTTCTATCGACGTAGTAGCGAAAAAGTCCGTTACTCTTTTTAGGAGTCACAGGGAGGGCAAAGAGGGCGTTTTTGAGTCTTTCAATGCTGGAGGGCTCATAAATACTCACAGGAATAATTTCGACTAAGTGAAGATTTTTGAGGGTTTTAAAATGCTCAATGATTTCACATTTTCGCTCTTCAATGATGGCTTCACTGGCAAGATCTTTTTTGGTCAGAGCAATGATAATATTCTTTACATGTAAAAGATTGAGAATCTCTAAATGCTCTTTACTTTGGGGCATAATGCCCTCATTGGCATCAATGACCACTAAACTCGCATCAAAACCAAAAGCTCCTGCAATCATGTTTTTTAAGAGTTTCTCATGTCCTGGTACATCTATGAATGCCACATTTTTTTCTTCGTTTTGCATGGAAGAAAAGCTTAGGTTTATAGTAATACCTCGGCGTTTTTCCTCTTCTAAACTATCGCCTTCAAAGCCTGTAAGAGCAGTAATAAGAGCAGTCTTTCCATGATCAACGTGACCTGCGGTTCCAACAATACTGTATTGCATATATTATCCTACTATCTGTTTAATGATATCAATTAAAAGCACTTCATTGTGCGGAAGAATGGTACGAAAATCGAGTAAAAATTTATCCTCTTCAATACGCCCAATAACCAATTTTTCACGAAATTTTCTCTCCAAAACGGTTGCTTTTCCTTTTACATGTAAAGCTATGGTAGGAAATTTTCGATTGGGCAGCGTGCCACCTCCCATATAGGTTTCACTTGGCATAATGTCACAATACGCTTGACCCACTGCCTCTTTTACATGTAAAGCTCTTTGGGTGAGCTCTTCAATGCTTCGAAAGAGTAACCACAATGTTGGAATACTCTCCCACTCCTCTTTGAGATAAGCTTTAATACTCTCTTCTAAAAGGCTCAGGGTGATTTTATCGACACGAAGCATCCGTAGAAGTTGGTTTTGTTTCAGCGTGGCAATCAAATCTGCACGTCCTGCAATAATGCCTGCTTGCACACTGCCAAAGAGTTTATCGCCACTAAAGCTAATGAGCGAGGGATTACATGTAAGAATCTCTTCTAAAGAGTGCTCACGATTGCCTAAGTTGTAAGGCAGTTTGGGAATATACCCACTGCCTAAATCATAATAGTCCAAAAGGGAGTGTTGCGTAGCCAGCGCTTTAATCTCTTCATACGCAACCGCCTCACTAAAGCCTTCAATGGAAAAGTTGGACTGATGCACTTTCATCAGCATAACGGTATGCTCGTTGATAGCGTTTTCATAATCACTTTTTTTTGTCTTATTGGTCGCACCTACTTCACATAAAAGCGCACCGCTGTGTTTCATCACCTCAGGAATGCGAAAGCTTCCTCCAATTTCGACCAATTCGCCTCGTGAAACGACGACTTCTTTGGCTTTGGCAAAGGTGTTTAAGATGAGAAAAACAGCGGAAGCATTGTTATTGACCACCAGCACATCTTCCACGCCTAAGAGGGCTTTAAGATGATGGCTCACATGTTCATAACGCTCCCCTCGACACCCCTCTTCGAGGTTGTACTCAAGATTTGAGTAGTTACATATCACCGCACTGGCACGTTCTAAAAGCGTTTTTGAGATAAGACTTCTGCCCATATTGGTGTGTAAAATAACGCCTGTGGCGTTGATAAGAGGTTTTAAAGAGGGGTCAAACACTTTGTCGTATGCTTTTTTAATCTCTTGCATTAATGCCTCTTCTTCAAAGCTGTCAATCTCTTTGTGTAGGAGTGCATGGCGGAGGGCTTCTATATGTGTGCGTGCTATTTTCATCAGTAACGCAGGATTGCATCCTTCAAAGAGCGGATGGCTTAGGCATTTGTCAATTTTGGGAAGGGCTCTTAGGTAATTCATGCATCCTCCGGAAGTGGAAGTTTTGTCTCGTCAAAACAGTATTTTTTATTTTGAATTTTGGTGAGGATACCTTGGTCGCCTAGTTGTTTAAAGAGTTTAATCACAGTAGGTTTGCTCACGTCAACTTGCTCCATGATTTCGCTGTAAGAGTAATTGAGCATGTTTTCATTGTCCAAATTTTTAATAATAAAACGAATAATTTCAACCTGTTTGCTATCGGTCACAGCGGAGATAGTTTTGATGATATTGTACGAGCGTTCAATCTCTTTGGCTTGAATTTTAGGAAGCAGAACATCGTGCAAAGAGTTTAAAAGTTCTTTGATGTTAACAGGTTTAATCAAGTAGTTATCGACACGCAATTTTATGGCATCTAAAAGGTACTCCGTATCGCTAAAAGCAGTAGTGACAATGGAGGGAATTTCTAAATCTAAGTCGTTTTTGATTTTACGTAAAAAATCGAGTCCATTGCTGTATTTGAGATGAATATCGGTGATAATAACATCGACTTTTTCTTTTTTGATAATCTCACACGCTTCATCAATGTTCGAAGCTGGATAAATCACTTTGACAAAATCTTCTAAAATAGAGGTTGTGTGTTTGAGTAAATCAACTTCATCTTCAAGATAGAGAACACTAAAGCTTCCTAATAATTCAAAATTGCGCTTGTTCATAGTTAACCTCTTCAGTGGAGTGATAATTTTTAGGAATCGTAATGGTAAACATAGCACAAGACCAGAGTTTTGTGGTGTTTAATTTATGGCGAATATTTTTACATGTAATCTTGCCATCCATATGTTTTTCAACCATTTGTTTTGACATAAAAAGTCCGATACCTGTTCCAACACTTTTATGTTTGGTGGTAAAGTAAGGATCAAAGACTTTAGGAATAATATCACTTTTTATGCCTCCACCGTTATCAATCACATTAATATAAATCGCCTGTTCGTTTTCTTTGGCAATAATATGAATAATACGCTGGGGCAATTCGGTTTTGCTGGCTAAAACATCTTTAGAGTTTCCAATGAGATTGAGCAGGACATGAATCAGTTCATTTTTAAATCCAAAGACACGCAAATCTTCTTTAAGAAAAAAGTTCAAGGTAATCTCTTCACGTTCTAACTGGTATTTAGAAAGCTCAATCGATTTTTGAATCACCTCTTTGAGGCTGAACTCTTTTTTACTTTTGTTGGGATTAAAAAAAGTACGAAAATCCTCTAAGGTGTCAGACATGTTTTGTGAGAGCATTTGAGCGTCTGCCACACGGGTGGTCACAAACTCTTCGGTGAGTTTTTTTGCCATAAATTTGCTCTCAAAGCTTTGAATAATCATCATGAGTGAGCCTAAAGGTTGCCTCCATTGGTGTGCAATGTTTTGAAGCATCTCTCCAAGACTCGCAAGACGAGCTTGTTGAAACATGATGTTGTCTTTTTTACGGCTGTTTTCAACCTCTTTCTTAATGCGTAGCTCTAATGAGTCGTTGAGTGCGCGTAACTCTTTGGTTTTAAGTGAAATGTTTTCCTCTAGGTAGTGGTTGAGGTTTTCAAAATGTTTGATAATAATAAAAAGCACCATTGAGATAAAAAAGAAAATCAGACCAATAAGAAAAATAAGCATAAAAGTACTGGTTTGAAAGAGTTTATCGTTAATTTGTTTCTCCGTAATGGACTGTTTAAGATGCGTGGTAATGAGACTGGAGAGGTAGATATTTAAGGAGTTTGTCTCCAGCATAATTTCATCCATAATCCATGTTTCATTTTTAAGGGTATTGTTTTGAAGGAGATTAAGCATGCTGTTCATTTTTGTATCAAGGTCATACATTTTAAGATTGATTTTTTCAATGATACCTTGCTGAAAAAGAGTTTTTTCTGGAATTTTAGGCGAGACTAAAAAAAGGCTCAACCAACGACTTGCAAAATAGGGCAGTCCACCAATATGATGGCTAATAGAGTATTGGTAGCTTTCCCATTGTTTGTGGGTAATTTGTTGGGCAAGTTGAATGACTTCAATGGCATCTTTATTGCTAATTTGTTTTTGTTTGATGTCATGAATGGTTTCATTGATGTTGACACGGTAAATATCTTTAATCTCTTCTAAATCCACTTGCGGTTGGGTGTGCTTTTGAAATAAGGTTTCATAGTCATACTTTAAGGCGAAGATGGAGACGAACATTAAAAACCCAATGGTCATAATACCACTTAAAATAATCACAATAAGAATTTTGGTTTTATTGGAAAATTTGATGGTTTCTAGTTTTTGATTAATAAGGGTAAAAAGCTTCATGTTAGTATTCATACTTTTGGATAATTTCAAATTTTTCTTTTACATAGTGTGAAAGGTAGACTTGATTGAGCAGTTGTGCATTACGATAAGAAAGCGGGATGCTATCGAGTGTTTGTCCATTGAGGCTTTTAAGGTGTGCTAAAAATTTATCATGGGTAATGCTACCATGAATATTTTGAAGAGCTTGGACGACTGATTTTGCCGCAAGAAAACTCTCAAAAGAGGCTAAAGAGGGTTTGGCATCAGGGTAATAAAATGAGAGTAGTTTACGGTATTCAAGACCTTCTTTAGAGTAAAAATCATCGCAAGAAGGAACGGTTTGCGAAAAAAGAAGGTTTTCTCCATTGCCTTTTAACTCTTGCATCAAGGCATTTGCATTGACAAAAGAGATGGAACAAAAAATAGGTTGGTAGGAAAAAGAACTCTTAACTTTTTCAATGAAACGTGCGGTAGGTTTGTACGCCCCTACTAAAATAATGGCTTCAGGCTTCGCCCCTTCAATCTCATGGACGGCATGGCGAATGGAGAGGGTGTTGCGTTTGTACGTGCCCTCCGCACTGAGTTGGAGATTGCGTTTAGCAAGTGCTTGGGCTAGTGCAATGTAGCCCTCTTCACCGTAATCATCGTTTTGATAAAAAATAGCAAATTTTGTAATTTTCTTTTGTGTGCTTAAATACTCAACCAAAGCATCCATCTCTTGTGCGTAGGAACTTCTAAAATTCACAATATTTTCATGCTCATTATCTCTTAAAAATGAAGCACCTGTATAAGGAGCAATAAAAGGAATATTGCTGTGTGAAACCAAAGGTAAGACCCGTTTTACCGTAGGCGTTCCTACAAAACCAAAAAGGGCGAAAACGTCATCTTTTTGAATCAGTTTAAGGGTGTTATAAAGCGTGTTTTCAGGCTCATATTTATCATCGTAATGAATAAATTGAATATGTTTATTTTGAATGCCACCTCTGGCGTTGATATGGCTAAAATAGGTATTTGCACCAATCACAATATCTTTTCCAAGATCAGAATTAATACCACTGAGTGGTAAAGATGTCCCTAGAACAATGGCGTTTTTTTCATGTTTTTGCGTCATGTGCATAAAAACAAAACCACAAAGGAGGAAAAAAAGTAGAGTGATGCTAAGAATCAGAAAATTTTTATTGACCAAAATAGACGACCTTATAGAGTATGGATGTGTTCAATTATAGCGGAAGAAGATTAACGAAAGCTAAGAGGAAAAGGCATTTTATATCGTTATATATCCTTTTTACATAGCGTTTCCCAAGGAGACATTTTTTATCTTGTTAAGATCCATTTAATCCAAATCATTTTACAATTCGGTAAATTATACTTTACCACCTAATGGATATAACATGCAAAAAGAGTACGTATTCTACGATACCGTTGGTATTGATTTCCCTCTTGATGAAGCAATAGAACTTGTAAAAAGCCCTGTTGATGGCGATTTTTTAGTTTCCAATCATCCTGATGTTCAGGCCGTTATTTATGCGCCTGAAATTAACTTTTATCTTGAAAAATCACACGATAGCATTGCAAAAAAAATAACGAATCTCACCAAACTTTATGCTATTCGCTCTGTTGGATTTGATTTTGCGCAAGATGTAGATTACACTCAAGAGGTAGGTAAAAAGCTACTAATTGTAACAGATGATAAGGCACATGAAGCCCTTAAGTCTACATTGTTGGAAGAGGGCTATACAGGCATGTTACTTTCTCCCTCAATGATTTTGGATGTCAATGGACATATTGGATCTTTACATGTAACGCTTAAAAAAGAGGACGAACTCTTAGAATTAGAGTGTGATCAAATTATTTGGTGGAATGCGCCGAAGTTTGCCATGAAGCAAAGTGGTGTGTATGACCCCGCTGTGATAGGCTTAGAAGAAGCGTTAAAAACCCTTCGTGAGCGAACGGGTGAGTATCACTATAAAAACTACATCAGTTATGATCCTTCCATTTGCCAGTATCATGAACGCCGTGAGGAGATTTGTGGGAAGTGTGCGGAGGTGTGCCCAACGGTTGCCATTTTAAAAGAGGATGAAACCAAACATTTAGCATTTTCACACATTGATTGTCACGGCTGTGGTGGTTGTGTGAGCGTGTGTCCTAGTGGCGCACTGGATTATACGCAGATGCCACGCCTTGCGTTTACCCATTTGAGTGATTATTTTAGAGAATCGATTGCCTTGATTATTCCTAATAAGATGGATTTAGGCGTGATTGATATTCCACTTCGTGAGGGTGTGCTTCCTTTGATGATTGAAGGGGAGAAATATTTACATGAGGCGCATTTGCTGAATTTACTTCAAACCAGTGGCAATCCCATTATTTTTTACACCGATTTTATCTCCAAAGGTACAGGCGATGTCATTCGTATCTTAAATGAGATTTTTGAGAAAAAGTACCATAAAAAAGCAATTTATGTGTGTAAAACCACCGAAGAGTTAGCTTCTGTTTTTGAAACCTTGCAGAGTATTCCTGAGTGCTGTTATGGTATTAATGAGGCAGGGCTTCGTAAACGTGAAATTTTTTCCGCACGTTTAGCCCATTTGGTGGGTGAAGAGGATTTGGGTGTGGTGAAGACGGGTGAGCATGTGCATTATGGTGACATGAGTATTGATACCGATAAATGTACGCTCTGTTTAAGCTGTGTGGGAGCCTGTAATGTTAGGGCTTTAACCGCACATCCTGAGGATAATAGTCTTCGCTTTAACGCTTCGATTTGTACCAACTGTGGCTATTGTGAAGTGACCTGTCCTGAAAAAGATTGTTTACATGTAATCAAAGATGAAATCCATCTCAAGCCAAGCTGGTTTTCACAGCGCATTATGGCGCACGATGAGCTTTTCGCCTGTGTGGAGTGTGGAAAAGAGTTTGCTACACGCAAATCGGTTGAAAAAATTGTCGCTATTATGAGCCCACTTTTTATGGGGGATGATGTGAAGCTTAGAACGCTTTATTGTTGTGCGGATTGTAAACCTAAAGTGATGTTTAGAGCCCATATTGAAAGCCAATATAGTTAAATGTTGAGCCCGTAAAAGGGCTCTTTTTATTTATCTCTAAATATGCAAAAAATGCATGTTATAGATAAAGTCAAAGTATTAAATATGCATTTTTTACATATTTTTAAAGAGGTCATATGAGTCAAATAAAGTTTCTTTTTGTGATGGATGCTGAAGTGGGTGCTCCTTTGGAAAATGGGGAGGGCATTATGGTGCTTGACCATGAAGGCGCGCATTACGTTGTAGATGCACTCATTTCAAATGAACTGTACCGAAGTCATGTGTTTGCACCTGAAATTAATTGGTATTTAAAGCAGACACAGGCTTCACATAACGAAAAAAATGAGATTCTTAAAAAACTGTATGAAATGCGTTTTATCCGCTACAACCATGCACCTAAAAAAACGCACGCTGTTACAGTCGATCGCACTGTTTTGATGATTGGTGAGAGTGAAGAGGCTTTAGCCTTGGTAGAAAACGCAAAGAGAATTTTTGATGTAACACATGTTTTACCTCAAAAACTTTTAAGTATCGATGGAAAATTTGGCAGTTTTACAGCACGCTTTTATCAAAAAAGTGAAGAAGAGAGCGAGAGTAAAGAAGAAGAAGAAGTAGAAGTGTGTTGTTCACAACTGGTTGTGTGTGATGAGTCAAGCGAACTATCTAAACGTCGAGGTGTGGAGTGTGTGATGGATTACTCCGATACCGATGCCTTGCTCAAGCGTATTCGTAATCGTATTGGTCATTATGAATACAAAAAAACCATTACCTATGATGCAACCCGTTGTGCGTATCATCATCATGAAGAAACCGCATGTTCGTTGTGTACCGATATTTGCCCTACCTTTGGACTGGTGAGTGATGAAAAACGCAAAGAACTCATCTTCTCAGCGCTTGATTGTATTGCGTGTGGAAAATGTGTGAGCGTGTGCCCCACGGGTGCGATTGATTTTGCACCGTTTCCTCAAAAGGCATTTTTGGAGGTTGCAGATTTTTGCCAAGGAAAGAAAGTTTTACTGATGGCTGAGGCGTATTTGAAAATATTGGAGGGATGTGAACTTCCAAGCGGCTATATTCCTTATGTGATAGAAACAGACCAATTTCTTTCGTTGCTTCATTTAAAAGCACTCTTTGAAAAGAGTGGTCATACGGTACTTTTTTACGCACCACACATTGGTGAGGCAACGCATAAAGCGCTTAAAACGCTCAATGAGGAGTCTTTGCGCACATGCCATCAAAAAGCCATTGAGCTTGTTCAAAGTAAAGAAGCGTTTGAAGCGTATATGAGGCTTACATGTAAAAGTGATGCCGTGTGTAAAGAAGAGATTGAAAACAGACAAAGGATACAGCATGGATGAAAGCATTAACCAAGCCCGCGCCATTTTTTACGATTTTTTTGCGGGATTGTTTTTGGGTGATTTATTAGAAGGCAGGGAAGCACTTTTAAAAACCCAATTGGAACGTTTAGCGACAGCGCCATTGGACGAAGGCGCTGAAAAAAGTTTGGCAATTTTGAGTTTTGAATTAAATGTTGAGGGTGGTTTTCAAAAGCTTTTTAAGGAGTTTGACGACGTTTTTTGTATCCCCATGAGCGGCGATGTGGTGCTACCGTATATCTCGCATTTTAAACAAGGGTGTTTAAACGGTGATATTTTGGTGGATATTAGACAAACCATCAAAGAGCTTCCGATTCGAGCTAATAGTGATGTTTTTAAAGAGACCGAAGACCACTTTGGTTTTTTATTTTTAGTGATGCGCTATTGCATTGAAGCCAAAGCATTTGAATCCGCTCAAAAAGAGATTTTTCACATTTATATTTTGCCTTATGTCGGTCAATTTATGGATGAGATTAACACGAATCACAAAGCAAATCTTTACAAAGAGGTAGTGGTGATTTTAAACAGTTTTATCGAATTTGAACGAGGGTATATCAAATAGCAGGTACGAGTATCTGCTCAAGCAATGGATGCATGGTTTGAGTGGGTACTCACCCTACACTTTATAAAGGAGGTAAACCGTGAACACTCAAGAGAATCCAAGAAGACGCTTCTTGGTCAATGCGAGTAAGTCGACTGTTGCTGCAGCCGCTGCTGGTATGGTCGTCTCTGACGCACTCGCCGCTGATGCAAAACCAGCAGGTCAGGTTGTTAGGGGCAAAACAAAAAAGGTGGAGATTTTATACCAAAAAACTGCCACATGGGAAAATTACTACAAAAGAGCGTTTTAAAAGCGTTGTTTGTAAAGGGTGTTAAAAATTTATTGTAAAGGAAAGATATGAGCGAAGCATTGAATGCTCGTGGTCTTAATAGAAGAAAATTTCTAAAAATGACTGCGATTGCTAGTGTAGCTGGTGCAACCAGTGCACTGGGTGCGGATGAATCGAAGGTGCTCAGACCTGCAAATGCGCAGGAGCTAAAAGAAAAATACCCCAATTCTAAAAAAGTACGAACCATTTGTACCTATTGTTCGGTTGGATGTGGTATTGAAGCAGAGGTTGTTAATGGTGTTTGGGTTCGTCAAGAACCAGCAGTTGACCATCCTATCAGCATTGGAGGACATTGTTGTAAGGGTGCCGATATGATTGACCGTGTTAGAGGTGAAAAACGTCTTCGCTACCCTATGGAGCGTGTAAACGGTGAATGGAAGCGCATCAGTTGGGATGAAGCTTTCACAAAAATCGGTACAAAAATGAAAGACTTACGTGAAAAGTATGGTCCAGATAGCATGATGTTCTTAGGCTCTTCTAAAGTTTCTGGAGAACAGTCTTATTACATCCGCAAATTTGCGGCAATGTTTGGAACGAACAATATCGATACAATCGCACGAATCTGACATGCCCCTACAGTCGCCGGTGTGGCGAATACATTAGGGTACGGTGGCATGACGAATCACTTAGGTGATATTCAGAATTCCAAGTGTATTTTTATTATCGGAGTCAATCCTGCTGTTGCACACCCTGTTGGGATGGTGCACATCTTACGTGCTAAGGAACTCGGTGCAAAAATCATCGTGGTTGATCCTTATTTTAGCCGAACCGCTTCTAAAGCAGATAATTATGCAAGAATCCGCCCAGGTACAGACATTGCGTTTATGTACGGTATGATTCGCTATATCATTAAAAATGACCTTTACGATAAAGAATATGTCAAAAATCGTGTTTATGGTTTTGAAGAGACTGCCAAAGAAGCAGAACACTATACACCAGAAGTGGTTGAAAACATCACCGGTGTTCCAGCGAATCAACTCATCGAAATCACTGAGATGATGGCGCGTGCAAAACCTGCAACACTTATCTATAACCAAGGGCTTACACAACACTCGGTAGGAACAGGGAACACCCGTCAGACGGTTATTCTCCAACTTTTACTGGGTAATGTTGGAAAACCAGGTGGTGGATGTAACATTTTAAGAGGTCATGACAACGTTCAAGGTGCTTCAGATATGTCAAACCTTGCGCACAGCTTACCAGGTTATTATGGTTTGGCTGAGGGTGCGTGGAAATATTTTTGTGCGAACTGGAAAGTGGATTATGCGTGGATGCAATCACGCTTTAAAGCACCAGAAATGCTCCATAAAGAAGGCTTTAGCGTTGCCACATGGCGTTTTGGTGTTTTAGAAGAGCAAAATGCAAAAAACAATTCAGGTACAACGATTCACGGTATGATGAACATTGGTAGTGGTCTTTCTTCTATTTCCTTGACTGATACCACCAAAAAAGCGATGGAAAAACTAGAACTGTGTGTTATTGTTGATCCATACTTTAACGATATGGGTGCGATTGCGGATATGAAAAATAATCTTTTCATGCTCCCAGCTGCCAGCCAAATCGAAACCAGCGGTACAGTAACAGCAACTAACCGTGCAACCCAATGGCGAAATCAAGTGGTTGAGCCTATGTATGAGTGCAAAACCGACCATGAAATTTTGTTCCAATTGGCTAAAAAATTGGGTTATTATGATGAATTGGTACGCTCTTTGGGTGATGGTAAAGGCAACTTTAAATGGCCAGAAGATGCAACACGTGAGTATACGAGAGCGATTCGAAGTATCGGCTTACAAGGCGTAACACCTGAGCGTCTAAAGGCACAAAGTGAAAACTGGCATATGTTTGATACCAAAACATTGCGTGGATCGGGACCATTTAAGGGTGAGTATTACGGTCTTCCTTGGCCATGTTGGAGTGAAAAACATCCTGGAACGCCTATTATGTATGATGACAGTATTCCTGTCTCAGAAGGTGGTATGGGCTTCAAACCCGATGGCTGGGCGGTTGACCGTCTGGCGGCAGGTTCGATTCCTGCACCTTCTCGCCGTACTTTTGAGCGTTTTGCCCCTCTTTTTTAAGCTTTGTAAAAAAATGGCTTTCCCACCTATTTCCCACCTAAATTCTATTTTTTATCTAAAACAACTTCAGAGAAAGACGCATGTCTTTATAAAATTGATAACTTTTTAAATGGTATATTACGATAGCTATTTCAAAATTGCCACTGAGAAGTGCCAAGCCCTTATGCATAAAATAATACCTTTTCCTATTCAATTTATACAAGAAGATAACCCCCCTCTTCTGTTATACTTCAATTACGTCCAAAAAAGTGCGATATTTCCCAAAAAATTAAACACCTCTGCTTTGAACGCTTAATATAAATTAAAAATAAAATCTACGTACTAAAAAAGATAACACCGAGCTATGCTAAACTCTCTTAAAGCTTTCGGTTTTCAAAATGATCAACTAGGTCATTAATTTTATATCGCCTTATAACCTTTAGTATTTTATCTGCCACAGCAATAATTTTTGAGTAGCTTGATTCATTCAAGTTGGTATCAAGTCTATTAAACACTTGTTTCTTTTGAGCGCTTGTAAAAGACAATAAGGGATTAAAACCAATCAAGTCAGTACTTTGCAAATCATTAATCACTCTTTTTATAGCTAGAGTTGGGTTTGACTCTCTGCCGCTACTGTGTTCAAATTTTTGCATAATTTTGTAGAATATAAGTAAAGATTTTTTATAACTCTTTTCTCCTATATAGTCATATATAATAGTAAAGAATGCTATGAGAGAATGGACATCTAGCGACGAGTCATTAATTTCTGTTTCAAAATCTTTTTTTAACTTAATCATTCCGTAGTTATTAAAGTCAGACAACAACTCTTTTTCATCCTCATATAGAAAAACAACATCTGAAAACTCTTTGTTTAAATTATTGGTAACCATTTTTCCCAAAAAAACATAGTCTGAAGAGATGCCTCTTTCCATACACAGGTTTAAAATAACTTCATAAGGAATAGACTCTCTTTTTCTCCAATTTGTAACATTGGAACGATCCTTATCAAGCATTTCTGCAAATTCTATATCCTTTGTTATTCCAAGCGACTTATAGAGTCTTTCAAAAACATCGTTCACATTCATGAATTATCCTTGACAATATTGATTATTTAATCTATCATTCTGTTTACATATGTTTTCATATTGATTTAGAATGTTTAAAATATTTCTTGTTCAGTTGAAACATATGAAAGTATAGCAAAATTACAGAAGGAGTGGCAACTATGTTTCAAAATCAAATTGACGAATCCTGGCAGCGAATTCTGGACTCAATCAATGTCAACGAAAACATTAAAAATAAAGTTTGCTTGAACTCGAGAGAAGTTAGCCAAATACTTGGCATAAGTCAAAGTTCGCTAGAAGGGTACAGAAGGGCTTCCATTGGGCCCGAATATATAAAGGTAGATGCGGGAAAAAGAGCTAGAATAATGTACCCAAAGGCTTCGATTGTAGATTGGATATCTAGAAATAAAATCTTAACAAATTAAAGCACAAAACCCATGAAACCTCAAAATATAAAACTTTTATCGCAACTATCAAGTGAAGATTTAGAAAAAATTATAAGAAAAACGATGGAGATTTTTAGTACATATGGCAGTGACAATTTTTTACAAAAAAGGCCAGAAACAACGTTTATGTGTATATTGGACGAAAATTTAGAAAATTTTGTTGACACAGCTTTATTAAAACCAGCAAAAACCCAATATAGGGATTTGAATATTGAGACTAAGAAGGATTCATTAGCAATAAATATAGTCAAAAAAACACGCCACAAGCCTGCAAAAAAGAGACAAAAACTTCTTTTTTATCGAAGTGAAATAAAACGACTTAGGCAAAAAGAGGGGATGAGCTGGCGCGAAATAGCTAATTATCTAGCCATACGCCACAAATTCAAGGTTAACTACTCAACAATTGCAAAATTCATGAAAACGCAAGGGGAATGTAATGACTGAAGATCAAAAAGTTGAAATTTTGGTAGAAATTGAGAGGATGCTGGCGCGAGATAATATTTCAGCTCTCAGGGTGCTTAAAAAAAGCCTTCTTGACATTAATAATACACAAATACTAGAGGCCGCACAAGAAATTCAATCAGCCTTTTTTTGGGCTAATGTGTGGATTGTCATTGCTGTCATTGTTTTTGCTTTTACTCTTTCGCTGACTATTAAGCAGGTATATTTATCTGCCAAAAAAGAACTTTTTGAGAGCGTAAATACTATTGCATCAACAGTAGCCTTAGAGCTTGAGCCAATGGCAAAAGAGCTTTCAGCAAATAGCAAAGAAATCCAAAAATACTCAAACATAATGCATGAGCATACACTATATGTATCTAGCAGTGTGGAGTATCTAAAAAAAAGTCTTGAGAAAAAAACTAGTGAAATTAATGCAAAAACTCAGGAAATGATTGAGCAAATCGAGATGGTAGCAAATGACTCATACGGAGCAATCAAGGCATCTAAAAAAATTCAACAGGCCTTAGAAGAAGAAATTGTAGCGAATAAGATTCTACGTGGAAAAATTGCAAAACAGGGCAGACAAATTGAAAAAAAAGATAGAGAAATAGAGGTTCTTCATGGTGCGGGATACAAGCAATGAGAGGCTCTATCTACTATCAGACAGGTAAGCTAGCAGCAATAATCTATGCACCTAATTTGTCAAAAAAAACACAGAGGGAAACTGGGTTTGTTGCGAATGCAAAAACTCTTGAGAGCTATAGAGTAGTTTGGAACGAGCTCGGTAAGTACATTTTTACAAAATATGGTGTTCGAGATTTTCAAAAAATTGAGGATGAACATGTGTATGCATATCTAAAACAAAAATTCTCTCAAAATCTTTCTTCTCAAAGGGCAGAACTCATTGTATCGGCCTTGGGGAAGCTAGAGTTTGCACTAAAAGAAGCTGGAGAGTTTTTTGAAAACACAGATCAAAAATATAATTTTTCAAAGCGTATTGAAATGCTCCATCAGGCAAAAAAAGCTGGCTTGCTTAGAAAAGCGGGAAAAGAGTCTGGTTTTACCAGGGCATATTCAAATCCCCTGGGGCTTGTTGATGCCATTGAAAATCCACTATTTAGGCTTGCTGCTCGTATTCAATTTGAGGGCGGGGCAAGAGTCGAAGCAGTTGTTCGAATTGACAAAAAAATGCCAATAAAGGAGAGGAAACTAAAAGAAAACCACCTGCACGAAAAGATTGAAATACATGAGTGGAATGATGAGCATGTTGTGGTTTCACAACTTCAAGGCATTCATCAAGATGAGTGGACCATGATAGAAAAGGGCCATGTTTTAACAATCGAGAAAGGAGGAAAACCGGGTATTGTTCAAGTTTCAAAAGAGGTGTATTTTGAATTGGAAGAGCATGTTCTAACGTGTGGAAAATTCCAAGTGGAATACAAAAAATATATTGAAAGTCTCAAAAAAGCATCACTTAAAACGGCGCAAAAATATCAGGGCTCACATGGGCTTAGATGGAACTTTGCGCAAAACAGAGTGCTTGAGCTTCAAGCTCATGGGCTTTCAAAGGGGATGGCAAATCAGGTGGTGAGCTGGGAAATGAAACACGAGCGTGTGGATATCACAGACCACTATTTAGGATAAAGAATGGTTCTTTGTTGCAGCAAAGAACCCAAATTAAAATAAAAAAGGTAAATTATGGTACCAAAAAACAATGAAAATAGCAATGGTAATTTTAAATTGCCGTCTGGATTCGGTGAAATAGTAGATGTTGGTGATAGGACACTCTTAAGTGATAGAAGCACCATAGTTATAGCACTTCTCTCCATATTGGCATCACTTTCTGGTGGTGTAAAATATAGATTGCGACAAGAAAGTGAAGAAGAAGATATTATTGTCATTTATGCTGCAAGTTTTCAGCCTACTGGGATGGGAAAATCAAGCACAATCTCTTTTTTTAGAAAGCATATGCTACTGCCTATTTCTACCAAAAACCTAGAGATAGAAATGATGATTGATGATGCCAGCGCCGAAGGCTTGGAAGAATCACTACTAGAGGGTAATGCACCCCATGTTTTCCTTGATGAGTTTGGAAAATACCTACAATCTTCAAAGAGAGATCCTGGAAAAAAAACCTACATTGCTGCTTTGCAATCAATTTTTGATGCAGGATTCTTTGTCACAAAACGCAGAAGAGAGATATCAGCTACACCTGTATCTGTAAGCGCACTCGGTGCTTATTTTGCTTCGACTGTTGGCGAATCCAATCTTCAGCCAAAAGCAATTTCTGAGTTAGTGAGTGACGGTTTTTTAGGTAGGGTTTTATTTACATTCTACAATGGAGAGTCACCAAAACCAATGCAGTTAGAACGAGGCGTATCTAGAGAGGAATTGAGTTTTATATCAGAATTTGCAAAAAAGTATCACTCTATCCCTCGAGATCACTATTTCTATTTTTCTGATGATGCGATAGAACTGTATGCTCACTATCTAGAAAAGGTTAATAAAGAAAGAACCTATCAAATACTGAATTTAGATGACAAAGCTGGACTCACAACCAGATTGCCAAAAATTACAACTAGGGTGGCAACCATTTTCCATATTTGCAAACTTGTGTATACAGATTCATACTCCCAAATAATCACGAAAGAGTCTGTCCAATATGCAATTGATTTCATGGAACATTTGAGGAAAAATCATTTGAACTACGTTCTTGAAATTGCTAGATCTAAAAATGGGAGATTGGATTCAAGAAAAATAACCTTTGAAGCTGCACAAAAATACGAGCTAAGGCATGGAGATGGAATTCCGTACAAGAATTTACTGGGCAATACGCACATGAAAGCCAAAGAGCTTAAAGAGAGCCTTATTCTACTTATAGAAGAGGGAAAAATGGCAGAAAAGGAGGGGAGATATTATGTCCAGATACCATAGAACCTCAAAAGACTACCCAGTTAAGATTTATATTAAGGAGCTTGAAGAACTTGATGGAAAACCCCTTGATGAGCCTTCGGTTGGATTCTTAAAAGAATTTTTTGAAGTTCAAACTGATAGTCCTGGGAAGACGCTATACTACGAGCTGCTTGACTTGTATTACCATAGACATAAGGACATCTATATTAAATTCGTGACTAGGAGAAATTTAAAAAAAGCACTGATCAAGTATAAAGCACCTGATCAAATTATAAATCATACCGAGAATATTCTGCTTATCCTTTTGCGTGAATCAAAAAGGGCCTTCCTAAAGAAGGTTAGAATAATCCATGAAATATACTATTCAAGATCCCCGGTTTGGTCAAAACTTGCTGAAATGCTGAAAAGTGTTTTTAAGTGCCTAAAATAAAGGGTTTTGTGCTTCAGCATTCCCGTGCTGAAGCACTGCTAAGAATACTGAAGTTTTAAATGATTTTTGGCATTAAATCCAGTAATAGTTAATAAGCTACTTGCTAATCCATTAAAATACTTTTTTGCATTAACATTTGATTATTTTGGTAAAATGGCACGTCTGTGGCGCCCAAAACTGTCGCCGGTAAGCTGGACAATTCACTTAAATTGTCCAGCGGTACGATTACTGTTTTTGCTCCATTTTCTGATAACAGTGTAACTTTATCTGCAAAATTTATAGCTCTTTCAACTACTCCACCAATTGAAATATTTCCTAAAATCCCAAGACCAGGTTTCAGATTTTTTTTGTAAATTAAAGAAACTATAGCCATATATACTGCACTCCCAATACCGCTACCAACTCTTGCGCCAAGTAGATCAATTGACAGCTTTATGTGTTACTTGAAAGTTTTTACTAAATCCTTATAAATTACATAGTTTTTTATTCGTTTATTCTTTTTATGAGATACTATTTTAATAGAATAACCCAAATTGCTAGTCCCAAAAAAGGTCTAAAAATTGCTTAAAGACTCCATAAAAAGCCGTGGAGGGCACTTTTATGGAGCAACGAATTATAACAGTTTATTGTTTAATTGACGAATATCTCAAAGCAATTGGCGTTAAGGATGACATGAGAGCCAGTGTATCAAATGCTGAAGTGCTTTTAGTTGGGTATATAGCAGTGAGTGACTTTGCAGGCAATTACAGAAAAGCTCACCAATATTTCTCACTAATGCAGTGTTGTAACATGTTGGAATATTCTAGGTTTATTAGAAGACTTAATGACCTTGAACAAGTTATTGAAAAGCTCTTTATGTGGCTTGGAGATCTGTTTATGCGTCTTGATGGACAAAGGATATATTCTGTGGATTCATTCCCTGTTGAACTGTGCCACATTACAAGAGAGAAACGCTCTAATCTTTGGAGAGCACCAGAACTTAAAGGCTTTAATGCTTCCAAGTGTAAATTCTTTTATGGAGTAAAAGTACACATGGTAGTTACCACAGATAAATCTCCTGTGAGATGTTATATCTCTCAGGGGTCTATGCAACAGCCACTCTTTTTCCATTTGCATTGGAAGAGATCGCTCCTAGTATAGCAGTTACCGTTGTGCCTATGTTTGCACCAATTGCAAGTTCAAGAGCATTTATATAAACGATTTGGTTTGCGGCAAGAGCGGTAATGATGAGCGCCATTGCAGCACCACTTGAGCGAAGCATTGCAGTTGTAAATATGCCAATTGATATATAAACCAATGCTCCCAAGTACCCTTTGACTGCAAACTTTGACATATCAAAAGTCTCTTGCAATAGCACAAAACCATCTTTAGTATAAGCTATGCCCAAAAAAACAAACCCAAGTCCAAGCAATATTTTGCCTAAGCCTTGATAGCCTTTATTTTTCGCAAACTTAAAAGCAACTCCAAAGATTATCATAGGCATTGCAAAAGCTGCTATATCTACTTTTACGCCAAGAGATGAAACAATCCAAGCAGTAGTTGTTGAGCCTATATTTGAGCCCAGCATGACACCAATGGCTCCACTTAGAGCCATGAGTTCAGCGCTCAAAAATGAGATAATAATGATAGAAACAAGAGAAGAGCTTTGCATTAGGGTAGTCGCTATAAAACCTGTTGCTATCGCTTTTGGGAGCTTGTCTGTGCTTAAGTGTAAAATCTTTTCAAGCATACCGCCACCAAAGAGCTTAAAGCCATCTTCCATAAAAGTCATGCCTATTAAAAATATGGCAATCCCAGCCACGATCAGTTTGTAATTGGGATTATAGAAGAGTATAAAAGCAAGCGATAATAAGAAAAAATAGTAATAATATTTTTTTAACACTTTTTGCCTTTGTTTTTTTGTTAAGTTTTTAGTGCTTTAGCGCATCCTAAACAAAAAATATAAGTAAAACCGTACCAAGTATTATTCGGTAAATCCCAAAAGAGACAAAAGTAAAATGAGACAAGAAAGCTATAAAAGCTTTCATAGCAAAATAAGCTATGAAAAAAGAGGTGACAAACCCAGCAAAAAGAACCCAAAAGTCAGCGCCTACAAATTCATTGTAATGTTTCAAAGAGTCATAGCCAGCAACTGCAACCATAACAGGAATGGCTAGTAAAAAAGAGAATTCCGCGCTTGCTTTTCTAGTTAGCCCAACAAGTAAAGCTCCTATGATAGTAGCTCCAGCTCTTGAAGTGCCAGGAATAAGTGCTGTAATTTGCGCTAAACCTATGTAGAGCGCTTGCTTAAAACTCACATCATCTATACAATCTATATGGTGATCTTTTTCTATATAAAACTTCTCAGTTATGAGAAAAACAACTCCACCAACTATAAATGCCCAAGCTACAATCTCTACACTAAAAAGCTCTTTTATAAAGTCAGCAAATATAAAACCAACTATACCAATAGGCAAAAAAGATAGAGTGATTTTTTGCCACAATATAATTTTTTTGAAACTAAAGTGCTTTTTATATGCAAATAAAACTGCGATAATAGCTGCAAGCTGGATGATGATCTCAAATGCTTTTGTTTTAGCTGTTTGGGTTATATCTAAAAAATGGCTTGTAACTATGAGATGTCCTGTTGAAGATACTGGTAAAAACTCAGTTATACCCTCAACAATACCTAAAATAATGGCTTCGATAACACCCATAAAATTCCTTTAAGAAAAATAAAATGATATCTAAGCCACTATTAAAATGCTGTAAAAACTACTTGCTAAAAAGCTTTCCTAAATCCGTAGAAAAAGGAAAAACAACAGTATTAGTCTTATCTCCAGCTATATCGCTAAGAGTTTGAAGATATCTTAATTGTATAGCTTGAGGATTTTTTGACAAAGCATCGGCAGCCTTAAGAATGTTTTCGCTCGCTTCAAGCTCACCCATGGCATTAATCACCTTAGCGCGACGTTGCCGTTCTGCTTCTGCTTGTTTGGCCATAGCGCGAATCATGGTCTCATTTAGATCAATATGTTTTATCTCTACATTTGAAATCTTAATACCCCAAGCTTCAGTTTGTTTATCTAAAATATTTTGTATGTCATCATTTAACTTTTCTCGCTCAGCTAACATCTCATCAAGCTCATGTCCTCCTAGAACAGAACGAAGCGTAGTTTGAGCTAATTGTGAAGTTGCCATATAGTAGTTTTCTACCTGAATAATAGCCTTTTCAGGCTCCATTACACGAAAATATATAACCGCATTTACCTTTACGGAAACATTATCTCTTGAGATGACATCTTGAGAGGGAACGTCCAAAACTATGGTTCGCAAATCTACCTTATCCATTTTTTGAATATATGGAACAATCAAGACAAGACCGGGGCCTTTTACGCTAGTGTAGCGCCCAAGAGTAAAAATCACGCCTCGGTCGTACTCTTTTAGTATGCGTATCGATGCAGACAATACTAAAAATACGATAATAACTATATATAAACTAGTAATTCCCATAACTACTCCTTTGGTTTAAGATATAAGTGTAAGCCTTTTATATTCTCTACAGTAGCATGTTCGCCCAATGAGAGCGGCTTAGTAGAGCTTGCATTCCAAAGCTCGCCTTGAAATAAAACCTTGTAACCTGTGTCTGTTTTCCTTACAACTTCCACCTCCGCATTTAGTGGACTTTTTCCGCCCACAATAGATGGTTTCTTGCGAGTTTTATAGATAAAGCCAAGTAAAAATATAAAAAATCCAGATGAGACAAGGCTTAATGCTATTATCAAAGGTAAAGCTATATCACTACCGATGACTTGTGGATCAAAAAGCATTAAAGAGCCTAATGAAAAAGCCACCACGCCCCCAAGTCCCAAAATTCCAAATCCTGCTATGAAAACTTCAGCGACCATAAGCATAACCCCCAACAAAATAAGAAGCAAACCAACATGATTAAATGGCAAAATATGAAGCGAATATAAAGCTATAAGTCCACTAATGCCACCTAAAACTCCTGGAAAAATCGCACCAGGATTTAGAAGCTCAAAAAAGATCCCATAAAGAGCTAGTAAAACAAAAATATAGGCTAAGTTTGGATTTGCTATTGCGCTAAGTAGTTTAGTTTTGGTGTCTTGCTTGAACTCTTTTATTTGAAAAGGAGAGAGCAAAAGAGGAGTAGTGAGGTTTTTTTCCATATGGATTTTATGTCCTTCTAGTTTTTCCAACAAATCAAGAGTATCTTCAGCTATAAATTCGATAACTCCAAAAGACAAAGCTTGTGAAGCGTCAATACTGCTGCCGTCGTAAACTGCTTTTTCTGCCCATGTGGCATTTCGGTCGTGAATCTTTGCATGGCTACGCAGTGATGCTGCGGCATCTTCTAAGATCTTGATATTTAGAGTGGATGTTTTATTGTGATCTTGTGATATTAACGATATAGGTGTGGCTGCGCCTATATTGGTGCCTGGTGCCATAGCTGCCACATGTGCCGAGTAGAGAATGTAAGTGCCCGCACTAGCTGCGTGTGCACCCTTTGGTTCTACATATACAGCAACGGGAATTTTGCTTGAAGCTATAGATTTTGTTATGGCATGAGTCGAACTTAGTAAACCGCCTGGAGTATCTATGGAGAAAAGTACAAGTTTAGCTGAATGGGTGAGTGCGTATGAAAGAGTGTTATCTACATGCAAGGCTGTGGCAGGAGAGATTGGTTCTTTGATTTGGGAATGAACTATTAAGTTGGCAAAAAGATAGATTGGAAAAAAGCAAAAGATAAGGAAGATACGCTTCATACCTAACTCCTTGCGCGCAAAGTTTTTATTGGTTAGTTTAGCAGAAATATAAAATAAACGAGAAACTGGATTGTTAGTATTTATATTTATTGATGATAAATATCAAAAATTCATTCATTTCTTCTAAATATAGTATTTTTAATGGGATCAAAAGGAGTAAATAAATACAATTCATCTTCTGAATTAATACTTGCCATGTTCAAAAATAATGAAAAAATAAGAACAAAAAAGAGTAAACACGTAAATAAAGTTGGTTTTATTCTAGAGATATATTTAAAGGGGATATGGATGGAAAATAAGGTTATATCAATAAAGGACGACAATTGAAAGGCATAATCCTAGCAGGAGGCAGTGGAACAAGGCTTTACCCCATCACAAAAGGCGTCTCAAAGCAACTTGTCCCAATCTACGATAAACCCATGGTTTATTACCCTTTATCTGTTTTAATGCTTGCTGGAATCCGTGAAGTGCTTATCATTTCAACTCCAAAAGATTTACCTCGCTTTGAAGATCTTTTAGGAGATGGATCAGATCTAGGTATGGAATTTTCCTATATAGTCCAACCAAACCCCAACGGCTTAGCCGAAGCTTTCATTCTAGGAGAAGAGTTTATAGGTGACGATGATGTCTGTTTAGTGCTAGGTGACAACATCTTTCATGGTCATGGACTAACAAGCCTTCTTGCTAAAAGTGTTAAGAATGTGAAAGAGGAGAATAAGGCAACTGTCTTTGGTTACTACGTGAGTGATCCTATGCGTTATGGCGTAGTTGAGTTCGATAAAAACAATAATGCAATCAGCATAGAAGAGAAACCAAAGAACCCTAAAAGTAACTACGCGGTAGTTGGTTTATACTTTTACCCAAACAGCGTAGTTAACATAGCTAAAAGTGTAAAGCCTTCAGATAGAGGTGAACTTGAAATCACATCTATAAATCAAACATATTTAAAAAACAATCAACTAAAAGTTGAACTTATGGGTAGAGGCTATGCATGGCTAGATACTGGAACTCATGAAAGCTTGCTTGAAGCTAGCCAATTTATACAAACTATTGAAAACCGTCAAAGTCTAAAAGTAGCTTGCCTTGAAGAGATAGCCTATGAGATGGAATACATAAACAAAGAACAACTTCTAAAGCTTGCAAAGCCACTAAAGAAAAATCAATATGGACAATACCTGCTCCAAAGAGCAAGTCAACCTAGAAGGTTAGATTAAATGAAATTTACAAGAACAGATATACCTGATGTGCTCATTTGTGAACCAACTGTTCATGGAGATAGCAGAGGTTACTTTATGGAAACATTTAGAAAAGATAAACTTGAAGAGTTTTTAGGCTATAAAATAGAGTTTATCCAAGACAATGAGTCAAAAAGCTCTCGCGGTGTTCTTCGTGGACTTCATTATCAGCTTCATCCATCTTCTCAAACAAAGCTTGTGAGAGTAATATCTGGACGAGTACTAGATATAGCAGTCGATATCCGCAAAAGCTCTCCAACATTTGGTAAACATGTAGCAGTTGAGCTTGATGGTATAAATAAAAGACAACTCTTAGTCCCAAGAGGCTTTGCTCATGGATATGTAGTTCTTGAAGATGATACTATCTTTGCCTACAAAGTAGATAACTATTATGACCCCAAAAATGACAGAGGTATAGCTTTTGATGATAAAGAGTTAAATATCAACTGGCTTTTACCACATGAAGAGTTAATTCTTTCTAATAAAGACACAACACATTCAAAGCTAAATGAAACAGATGACCTTTTTAACTACGAGATAGATTATTATGCTTAATATTTTAGTCACTGGATCTAATGGACAATTAGGAAGTGAGATAAAAAAGTTGATAAAAACTTCAAACCCAAATAACTACAACTTTCATTTTACCACCTCAAAAGAGCTTGATATAACAGATCATAAAAAAGTAAAAGAGTTTATCGTATCTGAAAATATAAACATCATCATAAACTGCGCTGCATATACAGCAGTAGATGCAGCAGAGAGTGAAAAAAAGAGTGCAGATCTTACCAACCACCTAGCAGTGAAAAATCTAGCCAACATTGCAAAAAAGAGGAGTATAAAGCTTATACACATTTCAACTGATTATCTCTTTGATGGCACAAATCATAAACCATACACAGAAGAGGATAGTGTTAGCCCAAACAGTATATATGGACAAACAAAACTTGATGGCGAGAGAGCTATGTTGGAGATAAATCCTGCTGACTCCATTATCATAAGAACTTCATGGGTTTATAGTTCATATGGGAATAACTTTGTAAAAACAATGCTTAAACTTGGAAAAATAAAAGATCAATTAAGTGTCATATATGATCAAGTAGGAACTCCTACTTATGCCTCAGATTTAGCAAAAACTATATTAGATATAATTCCTAAAATAGACAATAAAAAAGTGCAAATTTATAACTATTCAAACGAAGGAGTTCTTAGCTGGTATGATTTTGCGAAAGAGATAATGAAGATGGCAAAATTAGAGTGTAAAATCAACCCAATAGAGACAAAAGATTACCCAACTCCTGCTTTAAGACCTCACTATAGTGTGCTCAATAAGTCAAAAATTAAAAAAGAGTTTAATATAGAGATACCATATTGGAAAGATGGATTAGACGATTGTTTAAAAAGATTGGGTGAGAGAAGATAATGGCTAAGCTTACCGTTTTAGAAAATGAAATAACAATTCTAAAAGTAGATGACGAAGATTATATCTCTTTGACAGATATGCTTAAAGCCAAAGATGGAGATTTTTTATATCTGATTGGTTAAGAAATAGAAATACTATAGAGTATTTAGGAATTTGGGAAAAGATTCATAATCCAGATTTTAATTATGGCGAATTTGCCATAATTACATCTAAAGCGGGTCTCAATAGTTATAAACTTAGTGCCAAAGAGTGGAGCGAAAAAACAAATGCCATAGGACTTGTAGCAAAAGCTGGAAGATATGGTGGAACTTATGCTCATAAAGACATAGCTTTTGAATTTGGAATGTGGATAAGTGCAGAATTTAAAATCTACCTTATCAAAGAGTTTCAAAGATTAAAAGAGGAAGAACAAAAACAATTAGGTTGGGATATAAGACGAAATCTAACAAAACTAAACTATAAGATTCATACAGATGCTATAAAACAAAACCTCATACCAAGGGAACTTACTCCTGCTCAGATTAATTTTGTTTATGCAAGTGAGGCTGATATACTTAATGTCGCATTGTTTGGAATGACTGCAAAAGAATGGCGAGAAAGCAATCCAAAATTAGATGGAAATATTAGAGATTATGCAGATGTGAATCAACTAGTATGTTTGGCTAATATGGAGTCATTAAATGCTCATTTTATTGAAGAAAAATTATCCCAATCTGTTAGACTACAAAAACTCAATCAGCTTGCGATAAATCAAATGAGAATTTTAAATACAAATACAAAACAGTTGGAGAAAAAATAAAATGTTCAATAACAAAAATAAAACAATACTTGTAACTGGATGTGCTGGATTTATAGGTTCAAACTTTGTACCATATTTTTTAGAAAAATATCCAAATTATAACCTAGTAAATATAGACCTTTTGACTTATGCTGGAGATTTGGAAAATCTAAAAGAGTGTGAAAATAATCCAAACTATAAATTTATAAAAGGTGATATCTGTAATAGAGAATTAGTAGAGTTTATATTTAATGAATATGATATTCAAGGTGTTATTCACTTTGCAGCAGAATCTCATGTAGATAACTCTATTAAAAATCCAGGTGTATTTGTACAAACAAATGTAAATGGAACATTTACTTTGATTGATGTTGCTTATAAATATTGGATGACTAAACCATTTACTTATAAATCAGAATATCAAGATTGTAGATTTCATCATATAAGTACAGATGAAGTATATGGAACACTTAGTCTTGAACCAAATGATCTGTTTACAGAAAAAACACCATATGCTCCAAATTCTCCATACTCAGCTTCAAAAGCTTCATCTGATATGATTATAAGAGCATATAATGAAACATATGGATTAAATACAGTTATTACAAACTGCTCAAATAATTATGGTCCAAAACAACATGATGAAAAATTAATCCCTACGATTATAAGAAATGCTCTTTTAGGAAATCCAATTCCAATTTATGGGGATGGAAAAAATATAAGAGATTGGTTGTATGTACTTGATCACTGTAAAGGTATAGACTTAGTTTACCATAAAGGTAAAAAAGCAAATACTTATAATATAGGTGGAAGAAATGAAAGAACAAATCTTCAGATTGTAGATAGAATATGTGAAATTTTAGAAGAGTATCGCAGTCGTGACTTAATGTCACGAGGAGAAACGCAATTAAGTTCCTTCCATAATAAACCGTATAAAGATTTAATCACATTCGTAGAAGACAGAGCAGGACATGATAGAAGATATGCGATAGATGCGAGTAAACTAGAACAAGAACTTGGTTGGAAAGCGGATGAGAATTTTGATACTGGTATAGTTAAAACTATTAGTTGGTATTTAGGGAAGTATAATAAGTGAGATATATAAAAGAATTTTTTAGATTTCTAAAACATATTTATAGTAGTAGAGAACTTCTACTTACTCTTATAAAAAATGATTTTAGAAAACAATATTTAGGTTCTTATTTGGGACTAATATGGGCATTTATACAACCACTTACTTTTATAGTTGTTATATGGTTTGTTTTTGAAATAGGGTTTCGTGCAGGTCCTACAACAGATGGAACACCATTTTTTTTGTATCTAACTACTGGAATGATTCCTTGGTTTTTTATATCTAGTGCATTTACATCAGGAACTAATTCTATAGTTGCAAATTCATTTTTGGTAAAAAAGGTATCTTTTAGAGTTAGTATATTACCTTTGGTTCAAATAGGTTCTGCTTTGATAATCCATCTTGCTTTAGTTGGATTCTTAATAGGAGCTTTTTTACTTTATGGTTATATGCCTACTATATATTGGCTCCAGTTGCCATTTTATATGCTATGTTCTATCTTTCTTTTGCTCGGACTTTCTTGGCTTACTTCTGCCATAAGAGTTTTTATAAAAGATATAGGTAACTTTATAGCAGTACTTATGCAAATAGGTTTTTGGGCAACGCCAATATTCTGGTCTATAGATATGATTCCAGAAAAATACCAATGGATACTAAAGCTAAATCCAGCTTTTTATATAGTAGATGGGTACAGAAATACATTTATAAAGGGTTCTTGGTTTTGGGAAAATCAAAATTTAACTTTGTACTATTTTGGGCTGACACTCGTTTGTCTTGGAGTTGGTGCATTAGTATTTAAAAGACTAAGACCACACTTTGGGGATGTATTGTGATAAGTAAAGCTATAACTATCAATGATGAAATAATCCAAAATAAAATACATACTATTCGTAATATACAAGTTATGCTTGATAGAGATTTAGCTGAACTTTATGGAGTTGAAACAAGAGTTGTAAATCAGGCAGTAAAAAGAAATATTGAAAGATTTGATGATGATTTTATGTTCCAAATAAACGAAAACGAGTTTGAAATCTTGAAATCACAAACTGTGATATCAAGTATTGGTTGGGGCGGAGTAAGGAAACCACCTTCTGTTTTTACAGAACAAGGTGTCTATATGCTTGCAACAGTGCTAAAAAGCAAAACAGCAATAGAAGTAACTAAGCAGATAATGAGAACTTTTACTAAAATGAAAAGTTTTTTACAAAATAATTCTCATATTTTTCAAAAATTTGAAAAGATGGAATACAAGTTAGTATTACAAGATAAAAAAATAGAAAGAATATTTGAAACTATAGAGAATAAAGACTTTAAACCAATACAGGGTATATTCCACGATGGGCAGATATTTGATGCATATACTTTTATAAATAATTTACTTAGAACTGCTACAAAAGAAGTGGTTTTGATAGATAATTATATAGATGATACTGTTTTAACCTTATTTTCAAAATGTCCGAATGTAAAATATAAAATTATCACAAAATCTATCTCAAAACAATTAAAACTAGATATTGATAAATACAATAAACAGTATAAAGAATTAGAAATTCAAATTTCAAATAAATATCATGATAGATTTCTACTCATAGATAAAAATGAAGCTTATCATGTAGGTGCAAGTCTGAAAGATCTAGGTAAAAAAGTTTTTGGATTTAGTAAAATTGATGTAAAGTTACTAATGGACGGTAAAGATGCATAAAAACACAGCTATAAAAGTGCAAAACCTTACAAAAACATACAAGCTCTACGATAAGCCAACAGACAGGCTGAAAGAAGCTCTTAACCCTTTCAAGAAAAAGTATCACAAAGATTTTTACGCTTTAAATGATGTAAATTTTGAGATAAAAAAAGGTGAAACAGTAGGTATCATAGGGAAAAACGGAAGTGGCAAATCAACACTTCTAAAAATCATCACCGGTGTTCTCACTCCTACAAGCGGAAGAGTAAATGTACATGGAAAAATCTCTGCTATTTTGGAGCTTGGAGCTGGGTTTAACCCTGAGATGACCGGACTTGAAAATATCTACCTAAATACCTCTATAAATGGTATAAATAAACAAGCAACAGATAAGATAATAGATGAGATAGTAGAGTTTGCAGAACTAGGTGAGCATATACATCAACCTATTAAAACATATAGCAGTGGGATGAAAGCTAGACTTGCTTTTGCTGTATCTATAAATGTAGATCCTGAAATACTCATAGTAGATGAAGCATTGAGTGTAGGGGATGTTCGGTTTCAGCAAAAGTGTTTAAGAAGAATGGAAGAGTTTAAAGCTCAAAATAAAACAATACTTTTTGTAAGTCACTCTACTGGCATGATAGAGAGATTTTGTGATAGAGCTGTTTGGATACATGAGGGAAATATAAGAGATATGGGAGATAGTGAGTTAATCAGTAAAAAATACTACTCATTTATGACTTATGGACTTGAAACTACAATAAATGATAGTCAAAAAAGCACTCAAGAGATAAAAAAAACAGACTCTATAAAATGGCCTAGTCTAGATAAATGTGAAAGCTTTGGTGAGGGTGGGGCAAAAATAGTAGGTGTTGCTTTGGTGGATGAGAAAAACAATTTTTTAAGTGTACTAAGTGGTGGAGAAAAAGTAAAATTACTTCTTAAAATAGTAGCTTATGAAGAAATATATAGTCCAATAGTTGGTTTTATTATTAAAGATAAAACAGGAGTAAGAGTAACAGGAACAAATAGCTATATTACAAAGCAAACTCAAAATATAAAACTAATAAAAAATCAAGAAAATATAGTAGAGTTTGAATTTACAATGCCATTGGTAAAAAATGGAGAATATACTATTTCTCCTGCATTGGCTGAAGGTACACAAGATAAGCACATTCAACATCACTGGATACATGATGCATTATTATTTAAGATATTAAATATGGATGAAGATGCTAGAATGAGTTGGCTTATAAGAACAAAAGATATGAAAATAAAAACAATAGAGGAGCTATAATCATGGCACATAAAGAACAAATAGAATATTGCAATCAGGTTAAAAAGTTGTATCCTGAGTATTTTGATGGGGTATATGTCCTTGATGCTGGTTCTTTGGATATAAATGGAAATAATCAGTATCTTTTTACAAATTCACACTATATAGGACTTGATATAGGTGAGGGAAAAAATGTAGATATAGTGAGCAAAATTCACGAACTTCAACTTCCTGATAATACTTTTGATACTATCATATCAACAGAAGTTTTTGAACATGACCAATACTACACAGATAGTATAAAAAATATTTATCGTATGTTAAAGCCAGGAGGGATGTTTCTTTTTACATGTGCAACTACTGGACGACCTGAACACGGTACAAGAAAGAGAACGCCTTCTGATGCACCGCTGCTTCAGAGTGATGACGAGTGGCAAGATTACTATAAAAATCTAACAGAAGATGATATAAAAGAGATATTTGATTTAGATAGATATTTTTATAAGTATCAGTTTATAGTGGAACCAAAACATAAAGATTTAAATTTTTGGGGTATTAAAAATGGTATTTGGCAAAAAAGAGATAATAGATCTTTTCATATTTCAAATAGCATAGAGAAAAAATCAAATAAAGATTACATTCAATTATTTATAAATACAGGAAATGGATTTAATCAAAAAGAGAGTATCAAAACTTTTTATGATGAAAAACAATCAAAAATCTCATTTGATTTAAAAGATTATAAAGATATAAAAGCATTGAGATTTGACCCTTTAAATGACTATGTAGTAGTGAATATAAAAAAAATACTTCTAAATAACCAAGAGTATAAAAATAGTTTAAAAACAAATGCTTTTTATGTTGAAGAACAGACATACTACTTTTATACAAAAGACTCAAATATCTTTTTAGATGTAAGTGATTTTGAAGATATAAAAGAGGTCAGTTTTGAGTTGGAGTATCTTCATATAGGTGAAGATGCTGTAAAACAATTTTCTAATATTTTTTCTAAAATATTAGAAAGCAAAAATCAAAACATTCAAAACTTAAATAAAGAAGTGGAAAGCAAAAATCAAAACATTCAAAACTTAAATAAAGAAGTGGAAAGCAAAAATCAAAACATTCAAAACTTAAATAAAGAAGTGGAAAGCAAAAATCAAAACATTCAAAACTTAAATAAACATATAGAAGTTTTAAAAGAAGAATTAACACTTGTATATACAAGTAAAAGTTGGCAAATCACAAGACCAATAAGAAAGTTAAAGAAGGTATTTAAAGGTAATAAAAAATGAATATAAATCCAATAAAACTATATAAATACCAAAAAGTGTATAAGACTATCAAAAACAGTGGACTTTTTGATAGTAAATATTATCTTTTTAATTGTCCAGATGTAAGAATGCAAGATATAGACCCTATAAAACACTATATATTGTATGGAGCAAAAGAGGGAAGAAATCCATCTGCTCATTTTGATACAAAATATTATTTTACAACATATAAAGATATAGATGCAGATAAGATAAATCCTCTTTTTCATTATATTGTGTTTGGTTGGAAAGAAAATAGAAATCCATCATCATCATTTGATACTAAATTTTATTTAGATAGCTATAAAGATGTAAAGAAAAGAGGAATGAATCCTTTATTGCATTTTGTTAGGTATGGAGAAAAAGAAAAAAGAAATTCTAAAAAATCTGATTTAATGCAAGAAAAAACACTTTTATCATTTTATATAAATGAGTTTAGACAAAGAAAATCAAAAGAAATAAAAAAAAGATTATTGATTTTTAGCCATTACAATAAACAAAATTTACTATCTGATTATGTAATTTATACATTAAAAGAGATGAATCATCTTTTTACCAAAGTAGTTTTTGTTTCAAATAGTATTATTGATAAAGAAGATGCAAAAAAACTGGAGCCTTATTGTGACAAAGTATTAATAAGAAAAAACATAGGTTTTGATTTTGGCGGTTGGAAAGAAGCGATTTTGGATGAAGGATTTGAAAGCCTTTCTGAGTATGACAGTATGACACTCATGAATGACACTTGTTTTGGCCCATTACAAGATATGACGCCAATTTATCAAAATATGGAAGTAAAAGAAATTGACTTTTGGGGGCTAGGAAGTCAAGACAACACTATTGAAGGCATGTACAAAAATTTTCTTGTGTATAATAAAAGATTATTAGGTTCGAAAATCTTTAAGAATTTATCAAATGAATTAAATTGTTTTAATTCAAAAAAATTTCTAGACTTATTAAATACTTTTTTAGCAGGAAGCTATAAGTTTGATATTTTTTCTATGAGGGATGCTGAATTTAAAAAAGAAATTTATTTTGTAAATATTGAGAACTTGTTAAGTTCTCCGCACCCAAAGTTTATTAAGCAAAAATTGCATTTATGCACACCCAATTTTGAAACTCATATTAATGACACATATCCCCCAAATATATCTTCAAAAATTAATAATAAGAATATAGTTTTGTGTAAGGGAAACAATGTGGATTTTAGCTTAAAAGTTGCCATTCACATTCATGTTTTTTACACAGATGTTTTGGAGAAAATATTATCAATTATTCATCTAAGTAATAAAGTAGATATATATATAACAACAACTTTTGAAAAGAAAAATGCGGTTGAATTAGTATTAGAAAAATATAATCTTCAAAGATTTAAGAAAAATATTTTTCTTTTTGAAAATAGAGGTCGTAATATTCTGCCTTGGCTTAGAATAAATAAGTTTTTGGAGAAATATGAAATAGTTGGACATTTTCATACAAAAAAATCAAATTTTTATGGGCAAGAATGGTTTGGAGATTCGTGGATGGAAGAAATTATTGAAAATATGATTGTTCCGTTTAATAACATAATAAACTATATGGAATCGGAAAAAAATATAGGTATAGTAATACCTGAAATGCCATACTTTTTTAAGTATTTAATGAAAGCATGTCCTTTTGATGGTAGTTCAGGTGTAAATAGAAAAAATATCCAAAAATTATGGGGTGATTTGAACATGAAAAAAAATTGTGAGTTTAGTACATTAAATACGCCGATTATGTCTTATGGAACAATGTTCTGGTATAGACCAAATGCTCTAAAACCATTAACAAAATATCCATTTTTAGATAATCAATTTCAAACAGAACCTTTGCCAAGAGACGGGACGCTCGCTCACGCAATCGAAAGACTTCCAGTTTATGTTGCATGGAGTGAGGGGTATGATTATCGGGTTGCAATTACTGAGTCATCTATTTCATCAGGATTTGACTATAAAGTTAATGGTCTAAAAAAATAAGAAGGTAGTAAAATTGGAAAGTGTAAATACAAAATTAGAAAAAGATTATAAAGAATTCAATAAAGAGTTTAATTGTGAACTTTCATATAACATTGATAAAATAGAATTATTTTTTATAAAAGTAAATATAGTTCGTAATTTTAGTCAGGGGAGTTGGCCAGCAAGATACCAGTGTATGCTTAAAGTTGTTAGTGGAGAAAAATGTGGTTGGTCAGAACTGACTCTTACTAAACTTGATAATGCGGTAAAAGATACTGAAAGAATCTACTCTGAATGGCTAGATAAAAGTATAAGTCAAGGTATGAATTTATGTACTAGTGCTATAGGTAGAATACCTGATATGTACCTAGAGTCAATGGAGTTAGCTTTGATTGACTTGGGTGCACGGTTTTTAAATCAAAGTGCTGTTTCGTATTTGGGCTTGAACAATAGAATATCAAATCTTCCAGGCTTGGAATGTGTGCTACAAAAAGATGCTAATAAAGCTGCAGAACAAGCAAAAATATTGGCTAAAACTCACTTAAAGTTAAAACTGTTTGGGGAACTTGAATTAGATAAAAACATCGTTTCAAAAGTAAGAAAAGTTATCCCGAGAGAATGCTATTTAGTTGCAGATGTTAATGAGGGATATTTTAAAGATAAAGATAAGATTAGTCATGCTGATATCAAAGAGTTGGCAAATAAACTTAAAATCTTACAATCTTTAGGTTTGGATGCATGTGAAGACCCTGCAAAAATTGATTTTGAACAAATGGCTTTACTTCAATCTATAATACCTGATATGCCTATTATTCCTGATTATTTACTTCGACCTGCACATAAGTTATATACAGAATTAAAAGTAGTAGAAGGTCATATCTACAATATTCATCCTCATACAATGGGAAGTATTAGAGCCATGATATTGCTAGCAAAAAGAATACAAAATGGTGGCGGAAAAATTATGATAGGTGATAACAGCTTAATAGGGGCTGCGTGCACAGCATGGCAACAAATAGCATGTGCATTAGAGGCTGAATGGTGTGAATCTATTGAAAAACCTTTAGAATATTCAAATCTATTTTTAGATTGTGTAAATGAAATTTCTACCAATAGAGATGAAAATGGGATTTGCCATTATGACTACAACAATATAGGATTTGGTCTTGATGTTGACTCTGAAAAACTTGCTAGAAACAGTGAAGTGTATAGAATGCTTGAAAAAAATAAGGAGCTTTTTTAATGACTAAAGTATCAGTAATAATCCCAGTTTATAATGCTCAAAAATATTTGAGAGAGTGCTTAGATAGTGTTGCTAATCAAACACTTGATAATATTGAAATTATTTGTATAAACGATGGTTCAACCGATAACTCTCTGTCTATATTGGATGAATATGCTCAAAAAGACAATAGATTTATTATTTTAAGTAAGGAAAATGGTGGTTCTGCAGCAGCAAGAAATGTAGGTTTGTCAAAAGCAAAAGGTGATTATATATATTTTGTAGATAACGATGACCTAATTGCAGAAGATACATTTGAAATTTTTACAAAAGTTGCTGATAGGGATGTTTTGGATGTTGTATATTCAAATCCAAACTGGGTTTGTGAATCTGATGATATGGTTGACCCATATTCAAGGACTAAAGATCCGACAGAAGAACAAATGAAAATCCAAACTGGAAAAGAACTATTAACATCTTTGATTTTATCAAGTAATTATTACGCAGCTCCATGGAAAAGGTTTATTAGAAGAAGTTTTTTAGAGTTAATTGATTGCAAATTTTTTGAACAAGCTAGTCCTCATGAAGATAATCTTTTTTCTTTTCGAATTGATATAGAAGCAGGCAAAGTTGCATTTATAAAAAAAAGACTTTATACCCACCGTTCTCATGGTTTTTCTACAATGATAACAAATCAACAAAAGAAAAATTTAGGGCCGAAAGTTGTATCTCATTTTTTATGTGGATTTGGGATAATGAATTATGTTGCGGAAAAAGATTATTCCCAAGATACTAAATCGGCAATTATGCATAGGGTAAATGGACTTTTTAATAGAGCTTTTGAATTGTTTGATGAGTCTGGTCATGATGGTAAAAGTTTGAATTGGCAAGGTAGATGGGTGGAAACACATTTATTTAATCAGATGTTTAAACTAAGAATGAACAACAAGCAAATTCATGTTGAAAATAAAGTATCTTATATTAATCCAAAAGATTTAATTGAGGAAAAAACATTTTTTTCCAAATTAGCTAAAAATCTTTTAAAGGTAGAATCATATAAAGAAAATCATGGTTGGTTAAGAACTTTAAAGAGAATTATAAAGGGTAATAAATGAGCTTTGAATGGATGCAAAAAACTAATAATTTTGTAGTTAATAATAAAGAAAAATTACCCGTTAGTGTTGTTCTTGTAGTTATAAAATCCAGATTAGAATTTGTTAATGCATTTGTAATTTCTTCTCTTGAAGCTAATAATCCAGCAGAAATAATAATTGTTGATGATGAAGATTTAACAAATCAAGAAAAAAGAAATAAAGGGGCTTCCTTAGCTACTCAAAAATATTTGTTTGTATGTGATGATGATGTTGTTATGCCAAGTAATCATTTATCGATTCTATGTAAAGTTCTTGAAGATAATGATGATTTATCTTTTGCATATACAGACTATCAAGCTATAGTTATGGAACCATCTACACATCCAAAAGGTGCAAATTATTATCAAAGGAGTAGACCATTTGATTTGGAGTTTTTAAAGTTTAATAATTATATTGACACTTGTTCTTTGGTGAGAAAAGAGTCTTTCCCTGGATTTGATCCTGAGATTAAAAGATTTCAAGATTGGGATTTATGGCTAACTATGGGTCTTAAAGGTTGTAAGGGTGTATATATAGAAGAAACGGGAATTACTAAATATTATCTTGATGAAGGAATTACTTCAAAAAAAATATCTGCTGAAGAAAGCAGGAATATTGTTTTACAAAAACATAATCTTTCTGGACTTCTAAGTATCATTTTTATTGATACGGGTAAAGGCTTTAATTCTAAAGAATCTATTGCAAAAGAGTTGAATCTTAAAAATGGGAAGTTTGAAATTTTATTTGAATTAAATAAGTATTTAAATATTAAAAAATTAAGATTTGACCCTGTGGAAAGTCGAATTTGTAGTGTTAAAAACTTAATGATTACATATACTTTCAATGGTAAAGAAGAGAAATATGAAAATAGTTTAAGTTCTAATGCTAAATTAGTTAATAATGGTCACTATACTTTTGATACACTGGATCCACAATTTCATCTATCTGTAAAAGGAAAAATAGATTTTGTAAGAATTGAAGGTGAAATGTTTTTTGATAATGAAATAGTGAATTCTGAAAATCAACAAAATAATATTATTCAGAAAGTAAAATCTTTTTTTTCATGAAACTAAAAATTATAACTAAATTATTAAAACTATTTATTATAAAACCATGGGTTTTTTTTATAGCACTTTCAAAGCTTACGAATAAGCAAATGGCTATATCGTATTTAAAAACTCAAATGCATCTATATTATAGTAGTTATAAATATATTGATGTATTTGATATGGATAGTATAAATATAGAAATAAATAATTTTAAAAATAAACCTCTTATTTCCATAGTGATGCCTGTTTACAATGCCCCTAAAAGCTATCTTGAAAAAGCTATAGATTCTATAGAAAAACAGTTTTATTTAAACTGGGAATTATGTATATGTGATGATGGCAGTACAAATAAAGAGACCATAGAATACTTAAAATCTTTAAATCATAAAAAAATCAAAGTGATTTTTCTAGAGAAAAATTCAGGTATATCAGTAGCTACAAATAAAGCTATAGAGTTAAGTATTGGTGAATATATAGCTTTTATGGATAATGATGACGAGATAACTCCTGATGCCTTGCATGAAGTAGTAAAGGTTATAAATAGTTCTGATGCAGATTTCATATACAGTGATGAAGATTTTATATCTTTGGAGGGAAAATATGTAAACCCTCATTTTAAATCAGATTTTAATCCAGAGTTGCTTTTATGTCACAACTATATAACTCATTTTGTAGTAGTAAAGAAAACTTTAGGAGATAGTGTCGGATGGCTTAGAAGTCAGTATGATGGCGCACAAGATTATGACTTTGTTCTTAGAGCTACTGAAGTATCTAAACAAGTAGTGCATATACCAAAAGTGCTTTATCATTGGAGAATGAGTGAAACATCTACATCATTTGATAGTAGTGTAAAACCAAAAGCACTTGAAAATGGAAGAAGTGTAGTGAAAGATACTCTTGATAGAAGAGATATAAAAGCAGATGTTGTACATGGAAATTTACCATTTTTTTATAAAGTAAATTATGAACTTATAAGAGAACCATTAGTTTCTATAATTATTCCATTCAAGGATAAACCTGAATTTCTAAAAATGTGTATAGAATCTATATTAAATAAATCTACATATAAAAACTTTGAAATTATAGGTATAAGTAATAATAGCTGTGAGCATGAAACTTTTGAAGAAATGAGTAGATTAAAAGCAATAGATAAAAGAGTAAACTTTTATGAATACAATGTGCTATTTAATTATTCGCAGATAAATAACTTTGCCGTTACAAACTATGCAAAAGGTGAACATGTCATTTTACTAAATAACGACATAGAAATTATTTCAGAAAATTGGATAGAAGAGATGCTTATGTATTCACAAAAGAAAGATGTAGGTTGTGTAGGAGCAAAACTGTACTATCCAGATGGTAAGATTCAACATGCGGGAGTTATCATGGGACTTGGTGGATATGCTGCACATTCACATAGATTTCATGATAAAGATAGTAAGGGTTACTTTAATAGACTCTTTACTGTACAAAATCTAAGTGCTGTTACAGGTGCATGCCTTATGATAAAAAAAAAGTTGTATTTAGAATTAAATGGTCTTGATGAAATTGACTTTGTAGTAGCATACAATGATGTAGATTTTTGTCTGAGAGTTTTAAAAGCAGGTTATAAAAATATTTTTATACCTTACGCTGAGGCTTATCACTATGAATCTATAAGTCGTGGTGATGATGCAAAAGATAAAGAAAAAAATAAAAGATTCGATAAAGAGAAACAAAATCTTTTAAGAAGACATGGAGACCTTATAAAAAATGGTGATCCATATTACAACCCAAATCTTACACTTGATAGTGAAGATTTTAGTATAAAAATAGTTTAGGAGTTAAGAATGAACTATAAAATAGCCATAGCAGGTACTGGATATGTAGGACTATCAAATGGTATCTTACTATCACAACACAATGAAGTAATAGCTTTAGATATTATTCCTGAAAAAGTAAATATGATAAATGCTAAAAAGTCACCTATTGAAGATAAAGAGATAGAAGAGTATTTAAAAAAAGATAATATAAATTTTAAAGCTACTTTAGATAAAAATGAAGCATATAAATATGCTAATTTTATCATCATTGCAACTCCAACTGACTATGACCCTGTAACTAACTACTTTAATACAAGATCTGTAGAAGCTGTAATCAAAGATGTGTTAAGTATAAATCCAAATGCAACTATGATTATCAAATCAACTGTTCCTGTTGGATACACTAAAGAGTTAAAAGAGAGATTTAACACAGATAATATCATCTTTTCTCCTGAGTTTTTAAGAGAAGGAAAAGCACTATTTGATAATCTATATCCAAGTAGAATCATAGTAGGTGAACAATCTAGTCGAGCCCAAACTTTTGCAAACTTACTTTCTGATGGTGCTATAAAAAAAGATATTCCTGTTTTATTTACAGACTCAACAGAAGCAGAAGCTATAAAACTATTTTCAAATACATATCTTGCTATGAGAGTTGCATACTTTAATGAACTTGATTCTTATGCTGCTGCTCATAACTTGGACTCAAAACAAATCATAGATGGAGTAGGACTAGACCCACGAATAGGAAGCCACTATAATAATCCTAGTTTTGGATATGGTGGATATTGTCTTCCAAAAGATACAAAACAACTTCTAGCAAACTATGCAGAAGTTCCAAGTAACCTAATAGAAGCAATAGTAAAATCAAACTCTACAAGAAAAGATTTTATAGCTCAATCAATCATAGAAAAACTACACTTCACTATGACAGACAATATTAAAACAAAAAAGATAGTAGGTGTATATAGACTTATCATGAAAAGTGGAAGCGATAACTTCAGAGCAAGTGCAATTCAAGGAATCATGAAAAGAATCAAAGCAAAAGGAATAGAAGTAGTAATCTATGAACCAAACCTAGAAGAAGAACTATTTTTCAACTCAAGAGTGATAAAAGATTTAGAAGAGTTCAAAAAGATATCAGATGCAATAGTAGCAAATAGACAAAGTGATAAACTAAGTGATGTTAAAGATAAGGTTTATACTCGTGATATTTTTGGAAATGATTAAGGAAGGAGCAAAATAAGTGAAAAATAACCTATATTATCCGCAAGTATCATTAAGTGATGAAGAAATCTTTGCAGAAATAAAAAAAGAAAGAGAGCATATAGGTTACTACTCTTTACCTTACGTGGATACAACTTCACTAAAATCTAGATTAGATAATTTAAATTTTACGCAAAAACAAATAGCTATTATTGGTATTGGTGGTAGTACTTTAGGAACTTATGCAATTTACAACTTTTTGAAATACAATAAACAGCATAATAAATCTTTAAAAAAAGAGATTTTCTTCTTTGAAAGTACCGACCCTGTAAACTTAAATGGAACAATCTCTCAATTTGATTTAGAAGATACTTTATTTATAGTTATTTCAAAATCTGGTACAACTATTGAAACTATTTCTATTTTTAAATACTTAAGTTCTATTATAAAAATGGATAAATCAAACCTTTTAGTAATAACAGAAAATGATAGCAAACTAAATAGTTTTGCAAAAGTAAATGATATTAAAACTTTTGAAATTCCAAAAAATGTTGGTGGAAGATTCTCTGTTTTATCAAATGTTGGTTTAGTGCCTTTATATTTAGCTGGTTTTGATATTGATGAGATTTTAAATGGAGCAAAAAAAATATCTACATCTTTTTTTGAACAAAATGAACTTTATAATCACCTAATAAAAAAAGCAAGAACATATTATGAGTATAAAGATGTATATAATATAAATGCAGTTTTTTCATACTCGCAACTTCTTGAAGGTTTTAATAAGTGGTATATTCAACTTTGGGGAGAGAGCCTTGGAAAAATTGATGCAAACAATACAAATCAAGGATTAACACCAATTGGTCTTTTAGGACCTGTTGATCAACACTCATTTTTACAATTAATTGTTGAGGGAAAAAGAGATAAAACTGTAACATTTATCAAAATAAAAGATTTTAAAGATGATACAAAAATTTCTCCTACAAATTTAAAAGCTCTTGAAGAGTTAGATTATATAAATAATATTGATTTTAAAGAGCTAATAAATCTTCAAGCTGATGCAACAATTGCTTCTGTTAAAGAGTATCAAAAAGATATTCCTATTGATTTAATTGAGATTGAAGAGATAAGTGAGTTTGAAATAGGAAAACTACTATTTTACTATGAACTTTTAACTTCACTTGTAGGAAAATTTTTAAGAATAAATACTTATGACCAACCAGGTGTTGAATGTGGTAAGATTATTTTAAAAAAATATTTAAAAGATGATACATGATTAGAGTATCAATATTACTTTCAGCCTACAATGGTTCAAAGTATATAAAAGAGCAGTTAGATTCGTTGTTAAATCAATCGTATAAAAATATTGAGATAATTGTTCGTGATGATGGAAGTAGTGATAATACTATCGAAATTTTAAAATCTTATAATATTAAGCCTATAGATACAAAAATAAATCTAGGAGCTATGGGAAGCTTTGAAGAGCTTTTAAAATATGCCTTACAAAATAGTAATAGTGACTATTTTATGTTTTGTGATCAAGATGATGTATGGGATACAAAAAAAGTAGAAAAAACTTTAGCCAAAATGGAAGAGATGGAAAAAGAGTTTGGAAATATCCCTCTTTTAGTTCACACTGATTTAGAAGTAGTAGATGAGAAGTTAAATACTATAAATAGCTCTTTTATGAATTTTCAGAAAATAAATCCTAGAATAAGTAAATTTCATAATCTTTTGATACAAAATACTATTACAGGTTGTACTGTGATGATAAATAGAAAACTAGCTAAAATGTGTTTGCCTATCCCAGATAAGGCTATCATGCATGACTGGTGGATAGGTTTAGTTGCTACTCAGTTTGGGGAAATAGGTTATGTGGATGAACCTACTATAAAATATAGACAACATACAAGTAATACAATAGGTGCAAAAGGTTTTGATACTACGTTTGTACTTAAAAGTATCTCTAAAAAAGTAAGTTTAGGTGGAAATATTTCTCAAGCAAAAGCATTTTTAAATCAATTTGAAAATGAACTTGATGCAGATACGAAAACTATGCTTCAAGGGTTTACAACATTAGAACAAAAATCATGGTCGCAAAAAAGAAAAATTCTTTTGAAGTATAAACTTTTAAAGCAGGGGTTTATCAGAAATGCTGGATTGTTTTTAAAGATTTAAAAGTATATAGGAATGAGCAAATGAAATACACCAAAGGTTTTTACCAGATAATGTCAAATGATGCTATCTTTCAAAAAATAGTGGAAGAAAAAGAGCATGTGGGTTACTATAGATTGCCAGATGGCGACACGAGTGCTATTAAGGAGTTTGCTAAAAGCGTAAAGCAAAAGCACATAGCCATCTTAGGAATAGGTGGAAGTACTCTTGGCGCCTATGCTATATATAGATTTTTAAACAGAAATCAAACTTTCGATAAAAACTTAATTTTTTTTGAGTCTACAGATCCTACAGATATAAAGATGAGATTATCTAGGCTAGATCTAGAAGATACTTACTTTCTAGTCATCAGCAAGTCTGGAACGACTATAGAGACCATCAGCATCTTTAAGTACATCTCATCACTCATAAGTATAGATAGATCAAATTGTGCCATAGTAAGCGAACGGGACAATAAGCTCACAGCATATGCTAAAAAACAAAATATAACTACATTTGAAATACCAAAAGATGTAGGTGGGCGTTTTAGCGTTTTTAGCTCTGTAGGGCTTGTTCCTCTTGCTATAGCAGGGGTAGATATAGACGCTTTGCTTTTGAGCGCTAAAAACATACGAGATGATTTTTTCTCACAAGGTGAAACATACGACACCATAATGGAAAAAGCAAGATTTATAGTAGAAAACAAACACAAGCACAATATACAAATACTTTTTAGTTATTCTAGTAGTCTTGAGGAGTTTAACAAGTGGTTTGTTCAGCTTTGGGGCGAAAGCCTTGGCAAGATAGATGTAAATGGCACAAAACAATCTTTTACCCCCATAGGGCTCATAGGACCAGTTGATCAACACTCTTTTTTGCAACTCATAGTGGAGGGAAAAAGAGATAAATTTATAACTTTCATAAAAGTGTCAGAATTAGAAAAAAACATGACGATACCAGCTGCAACTCTTGAGGGGTTTGATGATTTGGACTATATAGATGGTTTTATTTTTTCAGAACTTTTAAATAGACAAGCAGATGCGACTATAGAGTCTATAGAAAATCTTGGAAACATCCCATATGATGTTATAGTTATAAACAAAGTAGATGAAGAGTGTATAGCAAAACTCATGATGAGCTTTATGTTGCTCACTTCTGTGGTAGGTCAATTTGTCCAGATAAATACATATGATCAGCCTGGAGTAGAGGATGGAAAGGCTATCTTGAAAAGAAGATTGGAGATGGTTTGCAAATAAACGGATCCATAGCCCTATATGAAGAAAACGAAGAGTTGCTAAAAAAAGCCATAAAAAGCTTTTTAAGCACCTCTATGGATGTCAAACTATACTTGATAGACAATTCACCTACTGACGAGTTAAGACATTTGTCAAAAATAGATGAGAGAATCGAGTATATTTTTAGTAATGAAAATATAGGTTTTGGTAAAGCACACAATATCGCTTTAAGAAAAAGTATAGTTAATGGAGCCTCTTATCATCTAGTTCTAAATCCAGATGCTTATTTTGAAAAAGAGGTTTTGGAGGAGCTTTTTAGGTACATGGAAAAAAACCAAGATGTAGCAAATGTACTTCCCAAAACTTTTTATCCTGATGGAAAAATACAATATTTATGTAAGCTTTTGCCCACACCGATAGAGCTTATAGTTAGAAGATTTATAAGGTCAGATAAAATCATAAAAAAGATCAACCAAAAATACGAACTCCATAGTTTTGGCTATGACAAGATCTTAAACATACCTTTTTTAAGTGGATGTTTTATGTTTTTAAGAGTAGAGCATCTAAAAGAAGTTGGGCTGTTTGATGAAAATATTTTTATGTATATGGAAGATACTGACTTAAACAGACGACTACATGCCAAGTATAAGACTGTCTTTTATCCTTATGTTAGCATAACGCATGTACACGCAAAAGAGTCATATAAAAGAAAAGCTCTACTTATAGCTCACATAAAGTCCACTATATACTATTTTAACAAATGGGGCTGGTTTTTTGATGGATTTAGAAGAAAGAAAAATAAAGAAGTTAAAAAAACTATAAAAAACTGAAGGAAAGTTAATTGCTCTTTAACTCATATGAATTTATATTTGTGTTTCTCCCGATTACTTTTTTTATCTACTTTTATCTAAACCACAAGCGACTCATAGTTGCCTCAAAAGGTTTCTTGGTTTTTGCTAGTTTGTTTTTTTACAGCTGGTGGAATATAGCCTATTTGCCACTCATACTAACCTCTATGCTTTTTAACTATGTCGTAGGAAATTCACTGAGTAAACACAATGGGGGGGGGAATTCTCATAAGTTTTCAAGAAAAACACTTTTAGCCTTTGGAATTGTTTTAAACTTATTGCTCCTAGGTTATTTTAAATATGCTGACTTTTTTATCACTAACATCAACACCGCAGTAGGAACAAATCTACCGCTTTTAAATCTGCTTCTACCATTGGCCATTAGCTTTTTCACCTTTCAGCAAATAGCATACTTGGTAGATAGTTATAAAAATGAGACCAAAGAGTATGACTTTTTAAACTACGCCCTATTTGTGACATTTTTCCCACAACTTATAGCAGGACCAATAGTCCATCACAAAGAGATGATGCCACAGTTTGCTAATGTAAAAAATAAAGTAAAAAACTATAAAAACATTGCAATCGGACTTTTTATATTTAGCATCGGACTATTTAAAAAAGTAGTCATTGCAGATACATTTGCAGTGTGGGCAACAGCAGGGTTTGATACAGCTACCACACTAAACTTGTTTGAAGCGTGGGCAACATCTCTTAGCTATACTTTTCAACTCTATTTTGATTTTAGTGGATATACAGATATGGCAATTGGAGCAGCACTTCTCTTTAACATAAAACTACCCATAAACTTCAACTCTCCATACAAAGCCACAAACATACAAGATTTTTGGAGAAGATGGCACATAACACTTAGTAGGTTTTTAAGAGACTATGTCTATATCCCACTAGGTGGAAATAGAAAAGGAGAATTTAGAACGTACAACAATCTTCTTTCCACTTTTCTCATAGGCGGTCTTTGGCATGGAGCTGGTTGGACATTTGTGTTTTGGGGATTCTTACATGGTGCTGCTATTGTGATTCACAGAGCTTGGAGTAAGCTAGGATTTAAGATCTGGTCATGGCTTGCATGGCTCATCACTTTTAATTTTGTAAATATTGCTTGGGTTTTCTTTAGAGCTAAAGAGTGGGAAGATGCTGCTAAGGTTTTGAGTGGGATGGCAGGATTAACTAAAGATTATAGTTTTTCATTGAGCTTTATTGACAAAATTTCTATGTGGATTAACTATCCACTATACGATTTATTGCCATATACAGTCAAGAAAACAAGTATTGATGAAGTATCATTAATCTACTGTTTTATGGCTATTTTAGTTGTATTGTTAATGAAAAACAGTAGCTACTACCTAAATAAAAATATAAATATGAAACTTATGCTTCTAGGCACCCTAGCATTTTCATATTCTATCATTCAATCATTTTTCACAACTACAGAAGTATTTTTATACTTTAATTTTTAGGGGATATTATGAAAAACAAAAAAAGACTTATAAAATACTTTATAATAATTGCTGCAATACTCATTACAGCACTCCCAATGATTAACTTTTATCAGTACGCAAAACAATATGATTTTAAAAAATTATTTAATACAGATAAGATTGAAATGTATGTTAATTATGTTGTTTATAAAGTATTTAATAGATCATTAGAACAAGAAAGTGTTATTGCTGGAAAGGATGGTTTTTTATTTTTGGGCAATAAGTATAACAATGTTTTACATAAAACAAATGGTGTGTATCGTCCATCTGAAAAAGAGATTGAGGAGTGGACAAAAAAATTAAAAGATTTGCAAACTTGGTATGAAGAAAGGGGGATAAAGTTTGTAATAGTTATCGCTCCTAATAAACATTCTATATATCCAGAAAAGTTACCTAATTGGATGCAATATGATGGAAAGACACTTACTGATGATATTGTAGAGTTTTCTCAAAAAAAGAATATTAATATGTTGGATTTAAGACAACTTTTGCTAGAAAAAAAGATAACAAAAGTTTATTATACTACTGATACACATTGGAATACCAAAGGTTCATCAATAGGGTATAAAGAGACAATCAAGTATATAAATAATAAATATAAAGCAAGCTATAAGTTACCAAAGTATGCACTTCATGCAACTCATAGAGTAAGCGGAGATTTAGCTAATTTTTTAAAAATAAATTATGTTCTACCTAAAGATTATGAAACAGATTATATATATAAGTTTGAGAATGAAAGTGATGTATGTCACGGAAATATCAACGAAAAGCACATAATAGAAAAATGTAGTAATAAGAAAAACCTTGTAATGCAAATTAATCGTCAAGATCAATATGTAATTAATGAATCTTCTCTAAATAATGAAAAATTAATATTGCTTTGCGACTCATTTGGAACTGCTAATTCTAAATTATACAATGAAACTTTTAGCACGATATGGAAGTTTCACTATGGACATATCAATGGAAATGAATTGTCTAAATTTATTAGTAAGCATAAACCAGATGTAGTAATATATCAAATTGTTGAAAGGGCTTTATACAGTGGCACTATAGTTGAAAAACTATCTGAAATATCAACTAGTGATTATGAAAACAGAGGTATTTCAATATTTGATATAAATGACATAAAATATCAATATTATAAAAACAAAGATGTGTCTATTTTGGATAAAAAGCTCATCGCTACAGGAAATGATCCTATAGTTATTTTAAATACATTACAAACTAATTCAAAATTTGTACGATTGAATTATGATGTAGATTCACCTACAGATGCAACCTTTCAACTTTTTTATAAAGAAAATAAAAATAGTAAATATAGCGAAAATGATTCTTATAGAGTACCTTTAAAAAAAGGAAATAACAAAATTAGTTTATCAATACCTGCAAAGTACATAAACAATGGGCTTAGAGTAGATCTAGTGAGTTTGAAAGGAGAGTACACAATAAATGAATTTAAAATTTATGACTATTAAAATAGTATTGCTTGTTTTTATGCATAGCTTACTTTTTGCTCAAAACACATATTATGAAGATAAACTAAGTCAATTTGAAATACTAAACAAATATAAAAAGTTAGACACTGCAATGATAGGTGATTCTATAACTAGTAGAGGTTTATGGAGCGAGCTGTTAGATAAGTCAAATATAGCCAACAGAGGGATAGATGGCGATACTACAGATGGTTTGTTAAATAGAATCCAATCCGATAAAGACAGCTTTAAAAAAGTATTTTTGATGATAGGCATAAACGATTTGCTCAGAGGTAAAGATGTAGAAACAGTTTTTAGAAGCTATAAAAAAACTATAAATTTTTACAAATCAAAAAATACTATGCTAGTTGTTCAATCTACTCTTTATATCTACGAAAAACCTCCATCAAGCGTCAATGAGAAAGTGAAAAATTTAAATATTTTACTAGAAGAATATTGTAAAAATAACAATGTCGCTTATTTAGATCTAAATAAAGAACTAGCACCTAATGGCTACTTGAACCCTAAATACACAAATGATAGATTGCATCTGAATGGCAAAGGGTATGAGATTTGGGCTAATGTCCTTAAATCACTCTTTTAAAGCACTCCAAGACCAAGGAAGCCATTACTCAAGTATTAAAAGAAGATAAAGAGGCAGGCTAATCTATTTTTACAAGTAATCAATAAAAAACATGAAATCGACTTAATCATTCTTGCATCAAATCTATCTTTTGTAAGATGGAAGAGAAGGTCTTCAATAATGATGAAGCATTAACAACAGCTATTCTTGATAGATTAATACATCATTCACATTTAATAAATGTTACTGGAGAGAGTTACAGACTAAAACAAAAAAGAGAAGCTGGACTATTAGATATTTCAGCTAAATAGGTGTTACTGTCAAACGCAGAGGTAAAATACACCAGTAACGCAGAGTAAAAATGTACCACTTTATTTAAAGAAGATACTATTTATTTCAAATAAATATTTGGAGTAAAAGTATGATAGATAAAGAGGAGTTTACTGTGATGCATACTTTACGAAAGCGAGGATATAGCATAAGAGCCATATCAAAGATAGTAGGACTAGATAGACGGACAGTTGCAAATCGTCTCAAAGAGCCTACTTTACAGCCTTATAAAAAAGTTATTTATAAATCTAAACTAGATCCATACAAAGAGTATATTATCTCACGAGTGCAGCAAGCACTTCCTGATACTATACCATCTACTGTAATTCTTGAAGAGATAAGAAAGTATGGCTATGATGGACAAATACGCATCATTCAAGCTTTTATAAGATCTTTAACCCTTGAAAAACCCAAAGAAGAAGTTGTAAGATTTGAGACTGAACCTTCCTATCAAGCACAAGTAGATTGGACAATAATACGTTCAGGTAAAAAGCCTATCTATGGGTTTGTAATGGTGCTTGGATTTAGCAGAATGGCATTTGTTTATTTTACAGATAATATGAGACAAGATACTTGGCAAGAGTGCCATGTAAAAGCATTTGAATACTTTGGTGGTGTTCCTCAAACACTGCTTTATGATAACCTTAAAAGTGTTGTTATCTCAAGAGATAAATATGGGAAGAATCAACATGGCTTCAATAATGATTTTCTAGAGTTTGCCAAAGATAACTTCATCCCTAAACTTTGTAAAGTATATCGTGCAAAAACTAAAGGAAAAGTTGAAAGATTTAATCTCTATCTAAAACGCAATTTTTATGTACCACTCAAGTCTGCACTCAAAGGAAGTGATATTGCCATAACTACAGAGCTGTTAAACGGTAAGATATTTAGCTGGCTAGAGTATGCAAATGCAAGAGTGCATGATACAACCAAGCAAAAACCTAGTGAGCTTTTTAAAGAAGAAAAACCACTGCTTGAACCTTTTTACAGAAGTGTTAAAGAACAGCCAAAAAATGATGAGACTAAAACATCTCCAACACACACTCTAAGTAAGCTAGAGATAGATATTACATATCATACAACAATATCTGATTATGAAAAGATACTAGGAGCTAATTATGCTTCTGCATGAGAATATATCTGAGTATTGCTCAAAGTTTAAACTCCCTGGTGTGCTAGAGCATTACCAACATGTAGCAGATAGTGCTGCTGAGGAGAAGCTATCTTATAGTGAGTATCTATACAAACTATTTGAGATTGAAAATAGTGGTCGAGAACTTAGAGGTAGACAAATGGTGCTAAAGATGGCAGGACTGCCAAAGCTAAAGACCATCGATACATTTGACTTTAAATCCTCATCTGTTGATAAAACGCTTGTAAATGAGATACTAACACTACGATTTATTGATGAGTGTAAAAACATATTGCTCTTTGGTCCAAGTGGTGTTGGTAAAACACATCTTGCTACTGCCATAGCATATGCAGTAACCCAGCAGAGGATTAAAACTAAGTTTATCACGGCAAGCGACCTTATGATACAGCTTGAAGCTGCAAGTGCTACAAATAGACTAGATAGCTACTTTAAACGCACTATTGGAATACCAAGACTACTTGTCATTGATGAGTTTGGTTATGTTAAGTTTAATGAAACGCAAGCTAATTTGTTTTTTCAGGTAATTAACAAAAAATATGAGACTGGATCAGTCATTATTACATCTAATTTATCTTTTACAAAGTGGAAGGAGGTTCTCAATAATGATGAAGCATTAACAACAGCTATACTTGATAGATTGATACATCATTCTCATCTTATAAATGTGACTGGTGAAAGCTATAGATTAAAGCAAAAAAGGGAAGCTGGATTATTGATATTTCAGTTAAATAGGTAGCGTTCAATATTCTGTGTCAGCACCAGATAATTCCTAAAATTGTATCATAAACCTAAAGCCTCATCCAATCTGCCATTGAAATGAATAGCAAGCTGAGAGAGGGTGAGTGACCAGTTTCTAACAGGCATCGTCCACTTTTGCTGGGCATTTTGAATACCAACATACAGTAATTTCAATAAGCTCTCATCATTGGGAAATGCTCCTTTGGTCTTGGTGAGCATTCTAAACTGGCGATGCACTGATTCGATGATATTGGTGGTGTAGATGACCCTGCGAATCTCTTGGGGAAACTGGAAGAATAGAGATAAATGCTCCCACTTGTTTCTCCAAGATTGAAACACAATGGGGTATTTTTTACCCCACTTCTCTTCAAGCTTATCCAGTTCAAGCGCAGCCTCTTCTTTGGTAAAAGCCTGATAAACGGCCTTGAGTTCTTTTGCAAATTGTTTTTGGTTATTAGAGCCTACGTATTTAAGATAATTGCGTATCTGATGCACTATGCACAGCTGCACTTGTGTATCGGGAAAGATAGAGTTAATAGCTTCAGGAAATCCTTTAAGCCCATCTACACTGGCAATAAGAATATCCTTGACGCCACGGTGTTGCAAATCGGTAAGGACTTGCAGCCAAAACTTGGCTCCCTCACTCTCATTAAGATACAACCCAAGCACCTCTTTTTTACCATCCACACGTACGCCAAGTACGGTGTAAAAGGCTTTTGAGACATAGCGGCCTTCCTCTTTGACCTTGTAGTGAATGGCATCTAGGAAGATAAAGGGATAGACCGCGTCTAGCGGTCTTGTTCTCCACTCTTGAAGCATGGGGGATGATTTTATCAGTCACAGCGCTTATGGCCCCCTTGGAGAAGCCTACACAATAGATATCTTCAATGTGTTTAGCTATCTGGGAATAGCTATTGCCCAGAGCATATAAAGAGAGTATCTTCTTTTCAATCTCATCACTCATGGTGGTTTGGTTTTTCTTGACAAGTTGGGGCTCAAAATTCCCATTGCGGTCTCTTGGCACATCAAGTTCAAAAGAGCCATCACTACTTTTCATGGTTTTTGAACTGTAGCCATTTTTTCTGTTTTTGGTGAGGTCTTGGGCGAGGTGGGAATCTATCTCTGCATTCTTAAAAATTTTAAAGCAATGAATAGACAATTAAAATATTTTATGTTATCATTAGATGATAACTAAAGGAAGCATATGAATAGTTTAGAAAATCTTCTCAATTTAGATGGAGAGATTTTCCCTATGGATAATGGTAATTGGGTAAAGTTTGAGGTAAAAAAGGTTCAAGTATCTACTTCAATTCCTCATGGAGTAAGGTATTCACTCACTTTACACGATAAATCAAACCAACGCATACTAGGTTTTGATAATGCACATAGCTATAAACCAAGAAACACAAAATATGGTGCTAAAAAAGAGACATGGGATCATATCCACAAACGCATGGATACTTTTCCTTATGAATTTGATTCTGCTGATCAGCTTATGGAAGATTTTTGGCAAGCAGTAGAATCTTTTATGAACTAATAGATTATACAGGAGTATAAAATGAAAACAAAAACTTTACGTGTTGGAGTTATGTCCAAAGAAGATTACAAAAAACGTACTATTGCTATCGCTAAAGGTGAGTATGTACCTAAAAAAAATGAACCAAAAGTATGGTTTGAGTCTCTAAAAAGTATGGGACAGATACTTGGATCAGAAAATCAAGAACTTCTAAGACTCATCATAGAAAATAAACCAAAATCATTAACTCAACTTGAAAAAATCAGTGGTCGTAAAAAGTCAAATCTATCAAGAACGCTTAAAACGTTAGAGAGATATGGTATCGTTGAGTTTGAGAGGGAGGGAAAAAATATCGCTCCAAAAGTACTCGCAACTGATTTTCAAGTGGAGTTTGGAATTAAAAGCGTAGCATAGAAAATTTATATACTACGCTTAGACTTGTATATTTAGTCTATTGCCAACTAACCTACGGGACTGTTCAAAACTGTGTCAATCGGGTAAAAAATTGAACGAGCCCATAGGAACTGCGGACAAGTTTCACGAAAGAAAAAGTCTCTAGATTGAAAACAACCTAGAGACGAAGAGTAAGTGCTAGCTACGAAAAGTCTCCTGTTTCTCCTCTACAAAACTTGCAAGCAAAGAAACACCAATAATGAAAGCCAACACTGGCGCACCATAGTTTTCCATTCCGTGCGGAACACCCGTAAATGAACCTTGTGCCATCCAGAATGCTCCAAAACCAAAGAACACTGCCCCAACCATAGCAAAAACAATTGCTAACTTGTTTTCCATTTCCATGTAACGGCTTTTTGTTTAAAAAATATTTTACTAAATTATAACAGAGAGGGTGGCTTTTGCAAAATTATACAAAACAACCAATCCCCTGTGCGCTCTTGCTTGTATTTCTACTAGCCAGATGCTCAAGCACATCCCCATACCACTGCATCACCGCCCTCTTCTCTTCTAACCATTTAGCCGGATACTCCCGATCATATGCCTGAAGAGCTTTCCCGCCAGTCACATGTGCCAAACAATGCTCCACCAAGTCACTGTTTTGCCCATGCTCTACCGTGCGCCCAAGCCACAAGTAGTTCTCTTCTACACTGTATCCAGTGTCGCCAATAGCACTGCTTTCGCAAAAAGGACACACGCCGCGTCCGTTGCTGTAGTACGTCTCTGTGTTAACCATCTTGTGCTCCTATTGGTGTTTTTGTAGTATAATTATAGTCAAGCAGGCCATTTATTGCACAAAGTCGGAAGACCTCAGCAGCCCCATTTTTTTCCTGGTACTCTTTTCATCATTATTTCCAAAAAAACTTTTGTCCGAACAAGCTATGGTAAAACACAAGAAGCACCTGTCAAAGTTCTCATAAGAAGCACGCCCTTCTTAGAAAAGCAATGACAGAAACCACAAAACACCTCTCTTCCGAAAAGAGACCCCATCTCACCTCTCTTGCAGACTGCACCGACGATAACAATGTCTCATTGCAAGACATTAACATCACAGATGCTTTTTTAGAAAAAGTAGAGCAAGCCCTAAAGGGAAAGAGTCCACAAGCGTATATTAAAAAATGATTGCAATTAAGGCAGGCGAAGGCGCTGAGGCAAAAGAACGCCGACCCTTGTTTAGCAAGAGCGACGCAGCAGGTCCGAAACACAATAGCACCTATGCCAAAACATAGTTCCGCAAAGTGAGCCACTGTGCTTCTTTTTTGAGCAAGCCTAATACATCTAGTGTCCAAGCGCGGTGACAGCAATAGCCACCATGGCTAAAGCAACTATGCCTACTCCAATTAGTAGAAGGTCAGGATGCATTGAGGCGCTCCTTTTTGTCTACTTTTTCTTTTTCACAATAATATATTCGTCCTCGTCCTTCTTGGACCCCAGATGAGTCAACACGTAAATAACTATAAGAAGAGGAATTAAAGCAATCGCCATCGTCCCCCCAGGCAATACTGTTGCCCAAAAAATCCTTGAATTTTTAGTCTTGTACCCTTCAAACATCCCCGACATAGACATGAAAAAGTAGGGCAGCATCCCAACCAGAAGACCAGTTGTACCAACCTCTGGGAGGACCTTTATCTCCATTAGGTATTGCTCAAGACTGAGAGCTCCCGTTGACACAAAATAGAACACGACTCCAGCGATAATAGCAGCCTGATTGGTTACGTTTTGTGAAAAAATGACTTTACGGTAAAACACTAATCCAGCCACTGTAACAAAAATGGCAACGGCAGCATGAGCAAAAAACAAAGAAGACATGAGATTCCTTTTTTTAATTTATAGAGCAAACTTGACGTACTCCCCACGCAGGGGGATTCTATTATCAACAAGACTGGGCCACTTTTGTGGTTCTTGCAGTCTCCCCTCTAAGAATCGATGACCCAACTCTGTAAATAATGATAAAATATATATAAAAACAAAAAATTTTGCAAAAAATTTTTTTCAACCACTCAACCAAGAATTCTTTGTCTATAATCTCTGCTCACCTCGTTTGCGACCATGACAAACTGCACACTTGCTGTACATTTCGCCCACATTTGCAAACAACATGGAAGATGCAACAATGCTCCCCAATATAACTTTCTTAATCTCTAACTCCTTAGAATGGTTTTTGACTTACCTGTGCACCATGCAGTGTGGTGCCAACTTCTTGATTTGCTTTTGCATCGGCTCCATCTTCATAGATATGTTTAATATCAGATTTTTCTACCCAGTCTCCATTGTTATCAAGAGCACCAAGTCCAATGCCGCCTTTTGTAAGAATCATTGATAATTCAGGCACAAGTGAACCCAGAGTGCACTCATTTCCTTCATTATCCAACACAGCCTTTTCACTCCAGCCATAAAGCTTCGAACGTTCTAGCTTAATTGGCTCAAGTCCATATTCATTACCAGATAAAGAAAAAGTCAATTCTCTTGCCATAATACACCTTTATGTGAAGATGGTTTTAAGTAAGTATTGTTACATAGCCTTATGTAAAGCTATATTAATTTTCAATTATTTTTAGCCTGACGCCAGCAGGCGTTGTAAATGTTTCCCACATGAGAATATTTTCTCGCAAACCCATACAGGGTTCAAAATTAAAATAAAGAGTTTTTGAGGATAAATTTACGACAACCTCCCAAATCATTGTATGCTCTTCTATGAAAATATCTTTGTGAATTAAAATAGCCTCTTTTGGTTTGACGTTTTGATATGAGCACACTTGGATTGAATTGGATATTTTTTTGGCACGCTTAAGTATTGAAATAGATCTACTTGTTTTTACAGCCGGAATTAATTCTTGGCTATTATTTATAAAATAGTGTTTGTCAAATAGGCTTACAATATAATATAGAGGCGCTTTGTTTGTGTCGCACTGATTGCCTTTAGGCTTCCATCTATAAAAATTATCAAATCGTTCTACTTCCATAATCACTCCATTGCGTTACTAATGAATGGAATTATATGAATTGAAATGACAACATAATGTCTGGTTTAGCCAAAAGGTTAATTATTTATGAGAGGTTTAGAAATAAAAAGAATGAATTCACCGCCCTTAAAGAAATACTACAAGAAGACGGTCTCTTTAGCGATGAGAACCAAAAAAATCTCAAAGAAAAAGCGATTAATTAATACCATTAATGACTTCAATGCCCCCTCTCATAGCTTTGAAACAGATAGTTGAAACCCAAATCTACCCAAAGAGCTGAGAGTGGCTACCCACTTCAACTAATGTAAGTTCTAAGACAGTTTCATTTATCCTATATACAAGTAGCAAATCAGGCTTCACATGGCACTCCCTGCATCCTTTAAAATTGCCAGTTAGTTGATGGTCTTTATATTTTACTTCCAAGCTCTCCCCTTGGGCTAGCTTTGTTACAACATCTAAGACCAAATCTTGAGTGTTTGTGGAGAGTTTCTTAAATGCTTTTTTGAAAGAGTTGGTTCTAAACAGTGTATATTTCAAGATAACAAATCTTCCCGCAATGCTTCCATGCACTTAAAGCTCTTTCCTTCTCTTTTTTCCAGCTCATCCAAGGCTTTTTTCATACGCTCACTTGGTACTTTTAGCTCAAAAGGAATAGAGTGTGTCATGGCCACTTGTTTACAAAACAGGTTGATGCCCTCACTTAGGCTCATGCCATATTGTTTGAGTACTTCAGAGGCGATAAGTTTTGCCTCTGCATCAATACGCACACTAGTACTTGTTCTCATGCTGGCTCCTTATTTTTCTAATATTGTACCACAAATGAGGTGCAAGTGTAAAATTTAGTAGGCTGTGTCCAGACAGAAAACATAATGCTAATAAATAGCGCATATTGGGGTTAGAAATTTGTACTTTTTCAGAAAAGTTCATTTGGTGCTGATAAAACGTACCGAGGCGACATTGAGAATTTATTTTTGAAGATTATTGCCAAGCCTTGACACATTGAAATGCTCTTTAAAAATGATAAAAGTCTTTCTTTTGAGCTTTAAAAACCACGTAGTCACTGAAGCAAGAGTACAATTACTTATTTCCTCTCTCGCCCCTCCTCTTCTCAATCAACGCCATCATCTCCTCATGAGAAATGGTCTTCTTGGGAGTTTTTCTATTGGTGACTCGTTCATCAATAATCTTAGCAATTTGTTCTCTCTCATAGGATTCACTCATTCTAAAGATTCTTTCATATTCATCTATTGGAACCATCACTACTTTTTGTTTATTATCTCTTTGGATGATGAGTCTGTGAAATGGATTTTTAATAACCCAATCTAAGTAGCTATCCATATCTTTGGATAGCTCTTTTTGATCAATTTCTTTTTGGCTATATTCCATCACTAGAGGACTCCTCATTAGTTTTTGTTTGTAAATCTAACAAAAATATATAATAAGCAATTCCTAAAGATGCTAAAAATAAAACAAATGAACCTAGCATATCCTTACCTCCTCTAGTGCTTTTTGAGCAATGTGGCTATTATTTTAACCAAGATAGATTTTTTACACAACAAGGGGGTATTTCATGGATTCATTTATCAAAGAACATATATATTCTATATTTGGTTTATCTCTTATTGGAATAATGATAATTTCACTCTTTTTAAAAGATGAAGTATTTGGATGGTTTAGCGTTGGTATGGTGATACTCTCACTAGTAGTGTATTTAAATATTGATCTTATTGTTAAAAAATATGGGAGATGGTTTTAGGCTTGATTGGTTGTGCAATCTTCTTGGCTTTGATACAATAATCTTAGAAATTGAATTGAAAACTACACAAGATTGCTAGAATAAAAACCATGGAGAGAAAAATGGAAAACTATGTGGGTGTACTGTTAGCTACCGCTTTAGCATTGTTTGCATTTCTTATGCGAAAAAGAGTGTAGACTAAGATTGTAAAGTTTTAACCTCTAGATGAGCTTGCTTGGCTTTTTATTGAGTCTGTGAGCTTGATAGGCTAGCACAATGCCAAACAACAGTAAAAGTGCATCAATTATCATTGCAAACCTCTTTTTTATTTGTTTCATTCCTAGCTTTATTATAACTATATCCCTACTTGTTGCGCAAACAATCTTGGTATGCTAGACTTTTAAAAGATAAACAAAAGCAACATTCACTGTTGCTTTATCTTGGGAGGTAAAAGATATGCAAGGATTGTTTTTCTTTTTGTTTGGATTAACCTTGATTGGTGCTATTGTAGTTATTGGCAAGATGCAACATGAAAAAGATTTAGGAGATTCTAAATAAACGCGATGGAGAGAAAAATGGAAAACTATGTGGGTGTACTGTTAACTACTGCTTTAGCATTGTTTGCATTTCTTATGGGAAAAAGAGCGTAAGGTTGTGATGATTTGCTTGAATCTTTCAAGGAGGAAGACAAAAAATGGATTACATTTCTTATGTATTGATGACAACAACACTGGTAGTATTTGGATTATTGCTCTACCGGATGCAAAGCTCTTGATTTGCCTTGCATGTGAAAAAAGATTTAGGAGATTCTAAATGAGTGCATTTGATATTATGTTTTTTACCCTAATGGTTGTATTTATCTTTAGTGGAACATTAGCTCTTGGAAAGATTACCCATGAAAAGAAAAAAGGCAATAGTGATAAAGGAAGTGTAAATGCTTGTTAGTTGTACCAAACCTATCATGTGTCTTGATGAGACAAACACGCTACTTTTATTTAAAAATGGCATGATTTATAATTTAACAAATAAACAAGAGAAAGCACCAAAACTCAGCAAAAATGAGATAAGCGCAAAGCAAGATATTGAAAACTATGCATCAGTGTATGAAAAACAGTATTTGGAGACAACGCGTCTATACTCCAGAAATGAAAAAAGGAAAATTTTCTATAGTTTTCAATCATCATTTTTCTTTATTCTTGTGTGGAAAGAAAATAACCAAATAGCCATACACCCCTTTAAAGATTTAGATGCTCTACTGTTCCAAGAAGCACCAGATGAAGAAGAAGTTAGCTCTATGAGTTCAGCTCTAGCACTAGAACTTGGAATGATGCAATACAATCCTTTAATGAAAGGGTTTTTGGATTAAGAGTGAAGTGTTAAATCAAATAAAAAATACAATGAAGTGGGATTTATAAAGCAGACAAGACTAGCGGTAATGCTCAAAATCTTTTAACATACTTTTTCCAAGTCTAATCAAAAACCAAAAAACATAACAAATAGCAAAAACAACAGATAGATTTTTGAATAATTCCATGGTTTTTCTCCCTTATAAAATTACTAGATTACTTCAGTACTTGAAGTGAGTTTATGTACTTGGTATATAACAAATAGCACGATGGCAATTTTAATGAAAGTAGCCACTTAAGACTCCTTTTTAAATTAAATGCAATAAGCAAAAAGATTAATGATTGCTATCTTTTTTTTACTGGTTTAGACTTTAATGCAATTACTGCTGCAACTATGGCTCCAGTACCTAGAATAACCATGAGTAAAATTGAGCTATTCATCTTCAAACTCCTTTGAGCTAAATGGGTGTTGTGGCTCAGTAAAAAGTATTGTATCATAACACTAAACTCAAAGAGAATAGCTGAGTATCCAAACCAATACAGGGGGGAGAGTTAATGAATCAAAATGAACAAACAACTCCAAAAGGTATTGATGATGTCTCTATTGATAATTTTCAAACCAAAGATGAGGATTTAAAAAAATCTGCTCTTATCATGGCTTCTGTTTATGAAGAAGATAAAGAGCTTAGAGACTGGATTGAGTTTGAAGAAGATTTAGAGGCTGATTATTAGTGCTTTTACAGATAAGGGGGTAATGATGGACTTAATTACAATTGTGAGTATTTATGGGGCTATGGCTGTGATGGCTGGGGCGTTGTGGTATTTGTTTGAGAATACTGTGTTTGGGGAAAGCTTCTAATCTATCCATTAAAACAACCATGTTAAAAATACGTGTTCGCGCAGCACCCATAGGTCGACACCAAAACAAATAAAATCGTTGAATACAGTCTGCATTTTGAAAGCTTGCATTTGCTTTTAATAAAGCTTTAGCATTTCGCTACGGGCTTCAAGCCGTACATCAGACTTAGCTGATGGTCTTCTGCAAGGGTTTTGAGCCGTACATCAGACTTAGCTGATGATCTTCTCACAAGGGTTTTGAGGCTATTTTTCGATTCAGAAGAAAAAAAGAAAAACATCCTTGCCTGCAAAGCTGGCAACTGGCTATATCTTAAAAAGGTATGTAAAATTGTAGCATAGAAAATTCATATAAATTGTTTTTGGCCCGTTTTCTTATTGTTTTTCAAACATATCAATAAAAAACATAAAATCCCCATATTTAGGCTTTTAGGAAAATCCAATTATCAAAATAGCTGTTGATTTTAAATCTTACAGTCAACAGATAAAAACAACACTAAAATCAACAAAATTGAGATTGAAATTTACATTTTCTCACACGATCCTTACCTGTAAAAATTAAAAATACTAAAACATAAAAGTAAAACAGATGGAAACATATTTGTGAAATAGGTGGAAATTCGAGAGGTGAATTTTATGGGTAGCGTAAAATCAATGAAACAAAAAGACAACCCCCAATACATTTAAAATTTTTCAGCACTGAATCAGCACAATCTCACTGAACGTAAAATCCCTTACATTAGGTTCTTAGAAAGCTTTTCAGCATTTCAGCAAGTTTTTTATTTCTTTCACTTTAAAAACTAATGAAAAAATCCTCCCAAAAATCCCCCTAAACCCCCAAACAAAGCCATCCTCCCACAAAAACCCCATTTGTTGCGCTTTACATGTAAACAGAGTAAGATTTTCCCATAAAAAAAGAAAAAGGAGCGGTCATGGGTTCAGTTAGAGGAGAACGGATGATGATGCTTTTGGCAACGGTGGAGCTTAGTGTGCAGTTAATTGATAGAGCTATCTTTTATTTTCTTTAGGAGGTGGGATATGAAAAGAAAAGCTTTAAAACAACACTACATGGGTTTAGGTGTAAGTGATCACGCATTGGTGCGCTATCTTCAAAGGGTCAAGGGCATTGATATTGATGCCCTTAAGGAGGAGATGATTGAAGAGAATGTTGTTAGGTGTTATAGTGCTCTAGGAGATGGAGTATATCCAGCTAATAATTATAGACTTGTAATTAAAAACAGTACTGTTGTTACATGTCTACAAAAAAGAGCTAGTTAGATACTAGGAGTTTTCAATGAAACGCAACGTCTTCTTAGATACATCAATCATCTTAGAGGGGGGAATGAAATTCCTCTCTCGTGTCTCCAAAGTAGCCAATCTGTTTGTGACAGATATTGTACTTCAAGAGCTCGATGGCAAGAAAAACGCTGAGGGTAAAGTGGGGTATAACGCTAGGGAGTTTTATAAACAATTTGGATTGGCTAAAGTAAAAGAACTCCATGAGCTTCCAGATGGTCAAAAACTAGACCGTAGGGACGTGTTGCAGCAAATGACACTGCCTGATGGCTTGGTTTTACATACTATCCACAGATGATTCAGATGATACTGTACATGGTAGTCATGATAGTGGGCCTATTGAATCTGTTGCAGATAGTCCAGACTGGATGGGGGCTTCATTTAATTATTATAATCATGATAGAGACGATATGGGCTCTATTGATATTGAAGATTACTCGACACCTTTTGATACGGGGACGGATTCGAGGTGGGATTAGGGGGGGGCTACTTCAATTTCACTACATCCGCTGTCCTAAAAAATTAACGCGAAATTGGCCTAGCCCAGCACTTCCATCAACGCCCGTTTTGCCACTGTAGCTTTTGGAATTCCTGAATTCTCAGAATAGGCATTAAGCATGGCTTCTTCATCAGGCGTGAGGTAAATGGTTAATTTTTGGGTTGCCTTTTGTCCCTCTTTCGGTGGTCTGCCACCTTTTTTGCGTTTGGCTTCTTGGAGTGTGTTTTCTTTGGTGGAGACTATGGCATTAAAATCAAGCCGCTTGGCCATGGTTTATCCTTTTTTGAATAAGGGTTAACAAAGCTTCATATTGGGGCCAAATGTGTCTGTAGGAATATTTAGATAACCCGCTCTCTTCATAGAGTGTTCTAGTGCTTTGACCCGCAAGAAGGGTGTTAGAAATTAGCTTGGAGCGCTTTAGGGGAACAATAGGTACAGTTACCTTTACTAGCAAAGAAGATTTTATAAAACTATACTCCTCTTCATTTTCAATCATATTAGCTACGACAACAACTTTACTTTCCCCAATTTCACCGATAATTTCCAGTGCTCTTTGCAGGGCATTAAAATCAGGAGTTGCAGGAATAATTACCACGTCAGCCTCATTTAGTACATCCAATACATAGCCTGTGCTAAATCCGCCAAGGTCATATAGTGCATTCGCCATTGGCATTGCGCCTTCCATGTACTTAACTTTCTCTTTCAATACCTCATATGTAGCACATCTATCATTGGTGATTATGCCGAGGTCTAAATCTTGAGCCAAAGAGAAGGCTAGAGATGTTTTACCTACACCGCCTTTGGAAGAGTAAATTACTACCATTTTCTATCCCTTTTAAATGGTTTTAACAGTTGTTTATAGTTACTAACTGTTAGTAAATGGTATTGTAGCATATAAATACATTTATCAGCGTAAAAATAGAGCCTACTGAGCATTTAATGAGTTCTTACAAGCAACAAGAGCACCTAAATATCTATCGTGTTTACAATTATTATGAGTATATTGTATTATACAAAACATGGACTTGCATTGAATATTTTTTTGGTTTTGTATCTCGTGTTTTTTCTAATCAACTAAACCAGTATCAATTTTTTTATTAAACGTCTTGGCTTATTACAAGCTTTTGTGCTAATTCAGATTGGGTTAGCTTGTATTGCGCTCTATTGCTTACTGAAATATCAACTATCTCATGGCGAAGCTCTTTTGCTTCATGCCGAGCCTTAAATGCTGAATCTTGTAGTGACTCTCAAGATGTGTTTTAAAATCATCCACTCTGTATCTCTACTAGGCCCCTACAACACTCCTAAGCCCGCTTTCGATTAACGCACTTCGGCTTACATGTAACTCTTTTGCTCTTTTATCGGAGAGTGCTAGTAAATGTTCGTCAATGGTTATATTGATTCTTTTGGCTTTGCCTTTGACGAGCTTGCTTAAAAGCAATTGGTCGGGTTCTACAAAAGCTACAAAATTACCTTTTGCTTCTTTTTGGACTGCTTCTATATCAAAAGAAAGTGATGGCTCTTTATCTTCAATCATTCCACTTATATGTAAAGTGAGGGCTTCTTTTGTGTTTTTGATGGCTTCGTCAATATCTTTTCCATAGCTCACACAACCTTCAAGGTTTGGTATGTAGGTAGAATATCCTTCGCTTGTTTTTTCTAAAATCACGGGATAAGACTTTATGAATTCAACCATTTTTCAAACTCCTCTTGAGAGATTTGCATCTGTTTTAAGATGCTTTTTGGGGCGCCAATGGAAAAATCTTTTTTAGGATGAGGCAATGTCACCCTACCTTTGATTTTATCGTGTTTGAACTGTTTGTGGCTACCCACTTGATTTACTTCATACCAACCCAATTTTTTCAATACTTTTAAAAAATCTTTTGAGGTCATGAAGTTCCTTTATGTGTATAATTATACACAACTAAGGTAAATGCGTCAACTCCACAAATTCTCAACATAATCCCTCCCATTAGCAGGCGATAGCTTTGCATAACGAAGTGTCATTTTAATCTCTTTTGGGTTTATGAGCTTTTGGAGCGTGTAGATTAGAGTTCCTGCCATTGCTAGGTGACTTGCAAAAGTGTGTCTAAGAGTATGGACCACAACCCTATTTTTGCGGTCGCAGTCGAGCATATAGGCGGTGGAATTTGGTTTGCAGAAAAAGAAAATGTAACGATGGGTTTACTTTTAGGCGCGGGGATTTTGTTAGTCGCTATTGCATATTTGCTTATTTGGTGTGCAGATAAAAAAGATAAAACCGATGGCTTCAAGGGTTTTTGGCTTACTCTAGACTTGCTCTTTTTAGGAATTATGTTTTTGTTTTTGGTTTAATATTCAAGTATTTTTGCTATACTATTTCCATATTTAATAAGTATATAAGGAATCTTTTGCAAAAATTCCATCAAATCATCTCATCATGTTCCGGCATGGTGACCCACTCCTTTTTTCAAAGGAGTGGATTTTGACTCGCGTTAATTCTTACATTGATGGCTTTAATCTTTATCACTCAATTGTCGATGTTGCAAAAAAGCACACTCCACAATCAAATTATCTAAAGTGGCTAAATCTTCGGGATTTGTCAAATTTTTTTGTAAACCAAAATGAACAATTGAACGATGTTTACTATTTCACTGCTTATGCAAAACATGTCTTTGACGCATACAAACGCCATGAAAAATATATAAAAGCACTTGAGTTAAAAAATGTACAAACTGTCCTCGGGCAATTTAAAAAAAGTATCCCAAATGCAAGCAGTGTAAACAAAAATATATAACACATGAAGAAAAAGAAAGTGATATAAATATAGCTATTCAAATATTGCAAGATGCATATCAAAATAAATTTGATAAAGCATTTTTAATAACAGCAGATAGCGATCTTGTTTCTATCGTAAAAAAGATTAATGTCGATTTCCCTAGTAAGGAAATAATTGTACTCGTGCCGCCTGGTCGGGTCAAGTACTCATCTGAATTGAGAAAAAATGCAAATATGTGGTATGAGATAAAAGAATCTTATTTAAAAAAATGCTTATTGCCTAAACAGATGATATTGCAGGATGGGACTGTTCTAGAAGCACCAGCAGAATACAATATCCCTTAGTAAAGCCCCACAACATAATCCCTCCCATTATCAGGCGATAGCTTCGCATAGCGAAGTGTCATTTTAATATCTTTGTGATTCATAAGCTTTTGTAACGTATAGATTGGAGTTCCTGCCATTGCTAGATGGCTTGCAAATGTGTGTCTTAGCGTGTGTACCACAACCCTATTTTTGCGGTCATTTCGTGCAATATCTTGATTGAATAGTTCATTGAGTATTTTACTAAGTCTTGACGATATAGTGTATTGAGCTGTGCTAAAGATTGGCTCGCTTGCTTTGAGTTTTTGTGTCTGCTCTTGCAAAAGCTCGTTAAGCTCTTGAGTTAAAAAGCCCTTGTAGCTTGAATTATTTTTATAATCTTTGAGCGTGATTGTGTTATGGGTAAAGTCAATATCGGTTTTTTTAATGCCCATGATAGAAGTTACACGCGCACCAGTGCCAAGGGCAAGTTTAGTAAAGAGCTTAAGCTCTTTGTCCTCCTGCTCCCTTATTCGCTCAAATAAAAGTTTTATTTCTTGCTTGGATAAAAAGCGTTCTCGCGTGTTGTCGATTTTGTATTTCTTGATCCATGGGGTTATGTCATTTTTAAGCAATTCTTCTTTGATTGCAAAACGTACAATTGCAGTCAAGATAGTTAGTACATTATTGATTGTTTTTTCACTTATTGGCTCACTGCGCCGGTTTGTCTTTTGTTCCATAAGAGAGATGAATTTTTCAATGTCTTTTTTTGTTATTATTTCCATATCTGTGAAATAACCTACTAAGTGTTTGTTAAAGGTGATTAAATCTGAATGTTTGCTTCTTCCTTCTTTGCGTGTTTTAAAGTATTCAACTGCCAACTGTTGGATAGAAATTGATTTTCGCTTTTTGTGTCTAGCTGCCGCAGGCGGTTCCTCGCCTAGCCGTTGCTTGGTTATAATCTCATTGCGTTTTTGGTTGCAGTAGCTCTCACGCACGCCTTCGGAATATTTGCCGATTTTAATTTCGCATGTGATTCCATTGTTGTCTTTGTATCTGATATAATATGTTTTATCCGGCTTCTTATTCGTGATTGAATCGCGGTAAATTACGCCTGTATAATTCGTTTTATGCCTCGCCATTTTTCCCACCTATTTCCCACCTAATTTTATGTTTTATTGGAATTATAGTGTTTTATTGCAAAAATGACAATCAATGAAAATCTCTATATTGTGGTATTTTGTTGAGAATAATGGTTTATTAAGGATTATTGGAAAAATATTAAAAACAGGCTTTAGAACCCGTTGGACACCTAAAACTCCAGATGGTACAAGTTTGCTCTCTGAGGTTGAACTTAAAGGAACAAAGAGTGGTGTCAAAGGGCATGACCACATCACCGCAGCGAATGTTGAAGCCA